>MDSZ01120467.1_pt1 | contig 58905 bp, 51 predicted proteins | sample 811201 | NCBI WGS metagenome assembly MDSZ01 (sample SAMN05326647, study PRJNA326480) | marine metagenome | isolation source: seawater | place: Indian Ocean: North | collected 2010
ATGCTCTATCGAATAACGCGCCACACGGCTCTCACTTCCGCCCACCGACCAAGACTCATCGAATCAACTCACACGACAACTATCCTGACGCGGCGGGGTTGTAACTTTATGACTCGAATGATTGTTGCATTCGCGGCATGTTAATACAGCGTTATATGGCGTGGTTGGGCATTACGTATTTGTAATTTTGCAGTCACCTCGACGATAGGTGAGGCTCCCTAAATTCTGCACCGAATAAAGTTTTCGGAGGTTTCGTGCATGTCTCCGAATTTATCCAGGTGTGGAGGAAAAGCCCTTGTCGAGGCGTTATTCGAGAATTGCTGAGGCACTTTGCCTCGCTGTTGCCTGCTCATTCGTCGTGAGTCAGGCCGTGGCATCAACGCCGATCACCCTGAGCGACGCATGGGGGCAGGCATTGCAGACCAACCCGTCGTTGATGGCGGGTGATCGCAATATCGGCATCGCAGAGGGTGAACGTCGCCAAGCCGGTGTGATTCCCAATCCAGAGTTGTCTTGGGAGGTTGAGGACACCCGCAGTGCTACGAAAACCACGACGGTACAGATCAGTCAGCCTATCGAGCTGGGTGGCAAGCGTGGTGCCCGAATAGAAATGGCCGAACGTAGTCTCGACAGTGCTGCGATCGGTCAGGAGCAACTACGCAATGAGCTGCGTGCCGAGGTGGTGGAGGCTTTTCAAGGCGCCTTGCTGGCGAAGATGCGCCAAGAGTTGGCTGAGCAGTCACAACGCCTGAGCGAACGCGGCGTTTCGGTCGTCGACGCGCGCGTCAAGGCGGGCAAGGCCTCGGCTCTGGAGGCATCGCGAGCGCGACTGCAGTACGAAGAGGTTCGCTTGGAGGCTGCAAGGGCTCGCGATCAGCACATCAATGCCATGAATCAGTTGCTGGCCTTGATTGGGGCCTCATCGACCAATGGTGAGCCTAGCCTCAGTGGCGATGTCACCGATCTGCCTGCAATACCCTCCGAAGTCGCACTTCTGACCCGTCTGGACAACGTTCCGCAGATGCGTCTTGCCAGGGTCGAGATCGATCGGCAGGAGGCCGGGATCAAGGTCGAGAAGAGTCGACGGATTCCTGATCTCACGGTCAGCCTCGGCAGCCAATACAGCAATGAGGATCGTGAGCGCGTCAACCTTGTTGGTTTGTCCATGCCTCTGCCTCTGTTCGATCGCAATCAGGGCAATGTTCTGGCTGCCTCGCGGCGGGCTGATCAGGCGCGTGACTTGCGAAATGCTGCCGAGTTACGCCTGCGCAGTGAGGTGCAGCAGGCCTATCAGCAGTGGCGAACGGCGCAGGGAACCATTAACGGCTTCGAAGGTGGCTTGCTCGCGTCCGCGGACACAGCGTTGGAACACACGACGCGTGGATTCCAGATGGGCAAGTTCGGTTTTATCGATGTTCTCGATGCCCAGCGCACATTGATTGACGTTCGCTCCCGTTACCTGCAGGCACTCGGCGAAGCGGTCGCTGCCTGGGTTCGCCTTGAGCGCATCTACGGCGATCTATCTGCCCAAGCGGATAGCTACTGATTTCCTGTCACGACGATCGGCGCGATGCCGGTTACTGATCATCTTTTGGGGTTGTTCATGCAGAAGAAACTTGGTGTTGCCATCGCGGTGGCCCTGACCTTGGGGTTCGTCGGTGGTGCGTTGTTCTACAGCGGTGGGCGCTATGCCGCAGAAATTGGACACATGCTTGCCAGTAACGACGGCGTTGATGTAGTCCAGGTTAGGCAGGTCAGTGAGGTCGAGGACGAACATGCCGACGATGATCATGGCGAGGCTGGCGATGATCACGGTGAGTCCGCGGGCGGGCATGCCGAAGAAGGCGGGCTGGCGCTGAGCGAGGCGCAGATAGCCGCTGCGGGCATTGAACTCGTCGACGTACAGGCGCGAGCCATGAGTACATACATTTCTCTACCTGGCGAGGTGAATTTCGATGAGGAGCGCACGGCTCATGTTGTGCCGCCCAGCGCTGGCGTGGTCGAGCGCGTGCTAGTCGGGCTGGGGCAGAAGGTGGCTGCTGGTGATGGCCTGGCGACTATCGTCAGTCAGCAGGTTTCCGAGTTGCGCAGTGAAATGGCGGCTGCCGCTCGACGCGTTGAGCTGGCCCGCACGACCTTCGAGCGTGAACGCCAATTGTGGAAGGACGGTATTTCGGCCGAGCAGGATTATCTCCAGGCCCGGCAAACGCTGCAGGAGGCCGAGATCGCTCTGGCCAATGCCCGACAGAAGGGCAAGACGATCAGCCCTCAGGGCGAGGCTGGCGATGGCAGCCGTTACAACCTGCGTGCACCTTTTGCCGGTGTGGTGGTGGAGAAGCACCTGGTACCTGGCGAAGTCGTCAGTGAGACCAGTAATGCCTTCACGGTGGCTGATCTGAGTCGCGTCTGGGTTACCTTCAGCGTTTCCCCACGTGATCTGGAACAGGTGAAAGTCGGGCAGTCAGTACGTGTCAGTGCGCCAGAGCTGGGGCGCGAAGCTACGGGTAAGGTGGCTTACATCAGCCGCCTGCTGGGTGAGCAGACGCGGACGGCGACAGGCCGCATCGACCTGGATAACGCCGACGGCATTTGGCGTCCCGGCCTGTTCGTCTCGGTTGCCCTGGCGACTGAAAGCCATGAGGCTGCGGCCGTGGTGCCGGCTTCATCGATTCAGGATGTCGAGGACAAGACCAGTGTCTTCGTGCGTACCGCTGAAGGCTTCGAAGTGCGTCCGGTGACATTGGGCACCCGCAGCGATGGCTTCGTCGAGGTACGCGAAGGCCTGAAGTCAGGCGAACGTGTAGCTGCCACAGGCAGCTTCATCCTCAAGTCCGAACTGGGCAAAGGCAGCGCCGAACACGCGCACTGATCCTCACCGACGAGTACTTTTCATGTTTGAGCGCATCATTCAATTCGCCATAGAGCAGCGTTTTCTGGTGCTGTTGGCCGTTTTGGCGATGGCCGGTGTAGGCGTGGCCAGCTATCAGAAGCTGCCTATCGACGCTGTTCCCGACATCACTAACGTCCAGGTACAGATCAGTACCGCTGCTGAGGGCTTTTCGCCGCTGGAAACCGAGCAGCGCATAACCTTTCCGATCGAAACGGCCATGGCCGGTCTGCCGCACTTGAAGCAGACCCGCTCGTTGTCTCGCTCGGGGCTGTCGCAGGTCACCGTGATTTTCGAGGATGGCACGGATCTGTATTTCGCCCGCCAGTTGGTCAACGAGCGCTTGCAAAGCGCCAAGGAGCAACTGCCCGAGGGGGTCGAGGCCTCCATGGGGCCGATTTCTACCGGCCTGGGTGAAATCTTTCTGTGGACGGTAGAGGCCGAGGAGGGGGCACTCAAGGAGGACGGTACACCTTACACCCCAACCGATCTGCGGGTAATCCAGGACTGGATCATCAAACCGCAGCTGCGCACGGTACCTGGCGTTGCCGAGATCAACACCATCGGTGGCTTTGCCAAGGAGTTCCAGGTCGCTCCAGATCCCAAGCGCTTGGCGGCCTACAAGCTGACGCTGGCTGATCTGCTGCTGGCGCTGGAGCGCAACAATGCCAACGTCGGTGCTGGCTATATCGAGCGCAATGGCGAGCAACTACTGATTCGGGCACCTGGGCAACTGAGCACGCTGGACGACATCGCCAATATCGTCGTGGCCAATGTGGACGGCATCCCCATTCGTGTCAGTCATGTGGCGCAGGTGATGTTGGGCCGTGAGTTACGCTCCGGTGCTGCGACCGAGAATGGTCGTGAGGTCGTACTGGGAACAGTGTTCATGCTGATCGGTGAGAACAGCCGCAGTGTGTCGCAGGCCGTGGCCGCACGACTGGAGGAGATCAACCGTTCGCTGCCTGAAGGGGTGGTTGCGGTGACCGTCTATGACCGCACCAATCTGGTGGACAAGGCCATCGCCACGGTCAAGAAGAACCTGATCGAAGGGGCGATCCTGGTTATCGTCATCCTCTTCCTGTTCCTCGGTAACATCCGTGCGGCGCTGATCACTGCCATGGTCATTCCGCTGTCGATGCTGTTTACCTTCACCGGCATGTTCAGCAACAAGGTCAGCGCCAACCTAATGAGTCTGGGGGCGCTCGACTTCGGCATCATCGTCGATGGGGCCGTGGTCATCGTCGAGAATGCCATCCGTCGTCTGGCTCATGCACAGCACAGGCTCGGCCGCGAGCTGACCCGTAGTGAGCGACTGCACGAGGTTTTCGCGGCCTCCAAGGAGGCACGGCGTGCACTGATTTTTGGTCAGTTGATCATCATGGTGGTGTATCTGCCGATCTTCGCCCTGACCGGGGTCGAGGGCAAAATGTTCCACCCCATGGCCTTCACCGTGGTTACCGCCCTGTTCGGGGCCATGATCCTTTCGGTGACCTTCGTCCCGGCGGCCATTGCGCTATTCGTCACCGGTAAAGTGAAGGAAGAGGAAAACGCGCTTATGCGCGTTGCCCGGCGCACCTACGAGCCAGTACTGGCCTGGGTCATGCGGCGGCGTATGCTGGCCTTCAGTGCGGCTGTGGCGCTGGTTCTGTTCTCCGGTCTGCTGGCATCACGTATGGGCAGCGAGTTTGTGCCGAGCCTCAGTGAGGGGGACTTTGCGCTGCAGGCGTTGCGTGTCCCAGGTACCAGCTTGACGCAGTCGGTGGATATGCAGAAACGTCTGGAGGAGACCATTCTAGCCAAGGTACCGGAAGCGGAGCGTGTATTCGCTCGTACCGGTACGGCTGAAATCGCCTCCGACCCGATGCCGCCGAACATCTCCGACAGCTATGTGATGCTCAAACCGCGGGATCAATGGCCCGATCCGAATAAGTCGCGTGAGGCTCTGATCGCCGAGCTGCAGGCCGCTGCCGAGTTGGTGCCGGGTAGTAACTACGAGCTTTCGCAGCCTATTCAATTGCGCTTCAACGAATTGATATCGGGTGTGCGCAGCGATGTCGCGGTGAAGATATTCGGCGACGATATGGATGTCCTCAATAGCACAGCAGCCGAAGTGGCCGGAACCCTGAGCGGTATTGAAGGGGCGTCCGAGGTAAAGGCCGAGCAGACAACGGGCCTCCCGGTGCTGACTGTGGCCATCGACCGAGACAAGGCGGCTCGCTATGGTCTGAATGTCGGAGACATCCAGGAAACCGTCGCTGTGGCTGTAGGTGGGCGCCGGGCCGGTACGCTGTTTGAGGGGGATCGTCGTTTCGATCTGGTAGTACGTCTACCGGAGAACCTGCGCACCGATATTGAGGGGCTATCACGACTGCTGATACCCGTTCCAGCAACGGGTGCAGCCACTAGCGTCGGCTTTATCGCGCTCTCTGAAGTGGCCAGTCTGCAACTGGCGCCAGGGCCAAACCAGGTCAGTCGTGAGAATGGTAAGCGCCTGGTTGTGGTGAGTGCCAACGTGCGGGGGCGCGACATCGGCTCCTTTGTGCAAGAAGCGGAGGAGAGGATCCGCAGCGATGTGAAGCTCCCTGCCGGTTATTGGACGACCTGGGGCGGACAATTCGAGCAGCTGCAATCGGCGGCCAAACGGCTGCAAGTGGTGGTGCCGGTCGCCCTGCTGCTGGTGTTCATGCTGCTGTTCATGATGTTCAACAACGTACGTGATGGCTTGCTGGTGTTTACCGGTATTCCTTTTGCTCTAACAGGAGGCGTGATGGCGCTTTGGTTGCGCGATATTCCTCTATCAATTTCCGCTGGGGTTGGTTTCATTGCCCTGTCGGGGGTAGCGGTACTTAATGGCCTGGTGATGATTTCGTTCATTCGTAACCTACGCGAAGAGGGAATGGGATTGCAGCAAGCGGTTACCGAAGGGGCCCTGCAGCGCCTACGTCCGGTATTGATGACGGCCTTGGTAGCTTCGCTTGGCTTCGTGCCAATGGCCTTAGCCACCGGAACCGGCGCTGAAGTACAACGTCCTTTAGCGACTGTTGTCATCGGCGGCATTCTTTCGTCTACTGCGTTGACCTTGCTAGTGTTACCTGCGCTCTATCGCTGGGCGTATCGGAAAGAGGAAAAGGAAGAAATGTAGTGTAGACGCACAGAGTCCCGTGGCCATATCACGTCTCCGCTGGAGCCAAATCAGAGTTCTAGGATGCTTCTGGAGCGGCTATTCATCTGAGCAGTCCATGGAACATGGTCTGTCCCGGAGTTAGTGGACACTGACTTAAGGTGGATAATGTCCACCACAAGGAGTGTTCATGACCCGTGACCAGACGACGTTTTCCTGCGAGGCGAGAGCCTCCGATCTGCAGCCTTGCCCCTGCGCCTTTGGCTGGCGCAGTCGCGCAGGCGTATTGCCGAAAACAGGCGAGGAGTAGGAGACGCCTGGCATCGGTAGTTTTGTCCGGAAGCCGTCAGAGCAATCGACGGTTAAACATCCCTGTCTATGCTCGACAGGGTATTCCTAGGTTCAGGAGGTAGCGATGACGATGCCCAGCGAGCGATCTCGCTCAGTGGTACAGACTCGCGAGTTTCTCGTCGAACTGAGCCGGAACAAAGAACTGCCCGAAAGCGTGCGCGACCAAGCGCGATTTCTATTGCGCCACTTTCCCAAGAAGGATGATGTGGTGTTGGCTGGGAGGATAGAAGAACAGTCGGAGACTCTGCCGATCGGCGTGATGGGACCTGTATTCAGCTCAGTTTTCACTGGGTAGCGCAGCGGACACTTCACGCCGGTCATCGGGATCGCCGTTGAGCGGGTTTGGGGCGACTGAAGCTGAGGGCTGATATCCTACGTCTGCAGCCCAAGAGCTTCCTCTCCCGGCCCTATTACCGGTGACGAAACTTGGTTTTCGAAGGCGGCTCATGGCCGCCTTTATTATGGTTCTTCACGGAATCCCGGGAAAGATAGAAACAAGAACGCCGGTTTGATGGATGATGTTCGTGCGAGCAAACACATCTACAAACCGGCGTTCTTGTGCACGATGTTAATACGTTCCTGCCCTTTTGAGAGGGCTTTTCTGTCATTGGCATCAGACCTGACGGCGAAGCGCTGTTGATCGATCTGATCCCCAATCCCCGCAGATTTCCTACCTGCAGCGGCTGCCATCAGCCCAGCACCACCATCCATGAATACTGTCAGCGCTCGATCCGTGACTTGCCCATTCTTGGCCGCTCGGTACGATTGAATGTGGAGCTGCGACGCGTCGAATGTGGCGCATGCGGTAAGCGAATGGAGTCAGTTAGCTGGCTTGACCGCTATTCGCGGATGACCAGACGGCTGGCCGAAGCGGTGACTCAGGCTTGCCGGCGGTTGCCCACACTGCACGTCGCTGAGCTGTTCGGCTTGCACTGGATAGCGTGCGTTTGCTGGAGCGACGAGCATTACAAGCCGCCTTGGAGAAGCTACCGAAAGCTCAGCCGAAGCGCTTGGTGATGGATGAGTTCGCCTTGTTCAAAGGGCATCGCTACGCCAGCGTTGTGCTGGATGCCGATACCCGACGGGTACTGTGGATTGGCGAAGGACGCAGTCGAGCTGCCATCAGGCCGTTCTTTGAAGAGCTGGGGCCGGAAGGCTGCGCTCGGATAGAAGCAGTGGCGATGGACATGAACACCGCGTTTGACCTAGAGGTGCGCCAACATTGCCCGCAGGCGCGGGTGGTCTATGACCTGTTTCATGTGGTCGCCAAGTACGGTCGGGAAGTGATTGATCGAGTGCGAGTGGATGAAGCCAACCGTCTGCGTCATGACAAGCCTGCACGTAAGGTCATCAAGCAAGCGCGGTGGCTGTTGCTGCGCAATCCAGAGAACCTCAAACGCGAAGAGCAGCAAGTACGCCTGCAGGACCTACTGGCCGCTAACCAGTCGCTGATGACGGTTTACCTGATGAAAGCCGAACTTAAAACGCTCTGGTCGCCCACCACTGCCTGGAGCTGGCGATCAGCCTGGAAGCAATGGCTGCGCTTGGCTGGAGAAAGCGAGATACCGGCACTGAAGCAATTTGCAAAACGACTGAGGGGCTACTGGCGCGGCATCCTGAGCCGAGTGCGCTGGCCCATGCACACGGGTCAGCTAGAAGGGATTAACAACCGGATAAAGGTCATCAAACGGATGGCTTACGGCTACCGGGACAGCGAATTCTTCTTTATGAAGATCAAGAATGACTTCCCCGGTAATCCGTGAAGAATCTTTATTATTTCGCCCACAGATCTATGTCATGGGCCGTTCTAGCTTGTTAGCACCAGCTCCTAGATTTTGCTAGCCATCTTTTGCAACTCGCAAACCTACTCGTCTGTATCCGGTACGGGCGACGTTGTTAGGAATTCGAGTGGCTCATCCAGAGAGCTCGACCAGCGCAATCTGCCGACAGACTTCTCAAGTAACCTAGAATGGCTCGTGTAGATCACAGTAGGCGTAAAGACCACACCTATAATCTGTGGGAAGCTCGAAAAGTCGAAATTGTCTCCTGCCCTCTGCGCGTTAAGCTGATCGATGATGCCTGACCAGTAATCAACGCCTCTATCCACCGTTGAAGCAGCATTACGAATAGCGTTGTGGGCGCCTTGGTCATACTCGCGCGCGTATGGGATGCTCTTGTAGGAGAAACCGGAAGAAGGGTGCTATTGAATGCGCCGATAGCGTCGATGTCGGTCAAAGCTCGGCCACAAACATCCAGTGTTTTCTGGCGGAGAGCTCGGGTGGGCTGGCCGCCCCAGCGGGTTTGGTCAATGACGTCCTGAAATAGGCCCTCGAACTTAATCGCTCGCGCGTTCGCTACCTGGCCTTGAATCCTTGAATCCTTGGGAACTGGAGCCAAGCCAGGAAGCCCATAGAGGCGGCCCACATGTCGATGCAAACGTAGTCGTCGATAATTTTTACCGGAGCTCCGTGAGCAAAGGGCCAGACTTCCCCTTTGAAGGCCATGCAGTTGCTGCTGAATGCCGCGAAGTTGTTGGGCGCTTGGAATTGCGGAAGGTGCTGCCTGATATCATTACAGACGTTTGTTCCCAGCTCTTCGCATGAGGGCGATCGCAAGAGCGCCTTCTCGAATGCAGTCGCGCTTCAGTACGGCTTTTGCCAGCCTAGCGGGCTAGGTGGATTGACTGCTCTAGCACGAGCTTTATAGGGGTTTATAGTTAATTATAGAGCGATTATAAAATCCTATTTTGGACGTCCGATTTGTCCTGAAACTGGTGGACTGGTAGTTAAGAGCTGCGGTTCTGCTACCCCGCTCCGGTAGTTGCCTCTCACCATTTATAGGCGGAACTCAGGGATGAGGGTAGGCTGATATTGTCAATCTATGTTGTTCCAAGGTCGGTAATTTATTCGATGCGGCCATAGCCTTGTGTCAAACTATGTTACCGAAGTTGGCGACTAAGCCCTTGGTTTTTCTCAGTGTTTTCAAGGGGGCTTGTGTCAATCTATGTTGTTGCCGACCAGCTCATGCCTGCTGGCCCAGTTCCTCCAGCAGAAAGTCGATGAACACGCGGACCTTGGCCTGCAACTGACGGCGTGACGGGTAGATGGCGTAGAGCTGCGTCTGCATCATCTGCCAGTCTTCGAGCAGCGGCTGCAGCCTGCCCTGGGCCAGGTCGTCGCGTACGTAGATCTCCGGGACCAGGCTGATACCGTGGCCGGCGCGCAGGGCGGCGCACAGCGCCAGGCTGGAGTTGACGCTGTAGCGTCCGCACACCTCCAGGCGGCGCACCTGCTCACCGCGCTGGAACACCCATTCACGGGCATGCCCGGACAGCGAGAACTGCACGCACTCCAGCGCCTGCAGGTCCTCCGGCACCTGCGGCGTGCCGTGCCGGCGCAGGTATTGCGGGGCGGCGCAGAGCACGTGGCGCAGTGTCAGCAGCGGGCGGGCGACCAGGCTCGAGTCCTCCAGACGATCACTGCCGCGCACCGCCAGATCGAAGCCCTCGGCGATCATGTCCACACGACGGTCATCGAGCTGCAGGTCGAGCGTCAGCTCGGGGTAGCGGGCGAGAAAGCGCGGGATGGCATCGGCCAGGCAGACCAGGCTGAACGACATCGGCGCACTGACGCGCAGGGTGCCGCTGGGGGTCGCCTGCAGCTCGCCCAGGGAGCTGTCGGCCTGCTGCAGGTCGTCGAGAATTCGCGACACCTGCTCGTAGTAGCGCTGGCCGGCCTCGGTGAGGCTCATGGAGCGTGTCGTGCGGTTGAGCAGGCGGACTGCCAGGTGGGCTTCCAGTTCGCCGATGTTCTTGCTCACGGCGGCCGCTGAAAGCTTCAGGTGGCGGGCAGCGGCGGCGAAGCTGCCACGCTCGACGACCTGGCGGAACACGGCAAGGGCGGTCAGGCGATCCATCTATTATCAACTTATAGTGAATGGTCATCACACGATAAACGAGATTATCAACCAGGGTCTATGTAACTAACCTGTCGATCATTCACTCACGACAGGACATCGCCATGACCCACCCTCTGCTTGCCGCCATCGAACAACGCAACTCGGTCAACCACTTCGACGCGCAGCACCAGCTCGACGACGCCAGCATCGAAGCCCTGATCGGTTGGGCCGGGCGCGCGCCCAGTGCGTTCAACCTGCAGAACTGGCGCTTCGTCGCGGTGCGCAGCGCCGCGGGCAAACAGCGTCTGCGCGAGCTGGCCTGGAACCAGCCCAAGGTCAGCGAAGCGGCTGTGACCTTCATTGTCTGCGGCGTGCTGCCGTGCGCCGAGTCGCTTGGCGAGCGCCTTTCGCCTGCGGTGGCGTCGGGGCTGATGCCGAGCGAGATGGCGCTCAGCTGGCAGTCCAGCGCTGCGCGAATGTATGCCGAGGTGCCACACAGCCGGCGTGACGAGGCCGTGCGCAGCGCCACCTTCGCCGCGTCGAACCTGATGCTGGCCGGCCAGGCACTGGGTCTGGCAGCCAGCCCCATGAGTGGTTTCGACATCGCCGGCGTCAGCCGCGCCTTTGCCCTGGGCGACGAGGAAATCCCTGTGATGCTGGTGACCCTGGGCAGGGCGCAGGCCAACAACTGGCCGCAGAAACCGCGCCGCCCGGTGAAGGAGATTCTCGAGCTGGCGTGAGAGCGGCGCCCGGCTCAGGCGCCCAGGCGCTGCTCGTCCGGGCGCAGGGTCAGCACACGGACGCCATCACGGGTGACCGCCACCGTGTGCTCGAACTGCGCCGAGAGGCTGCGATCGCAGGTGACCACCGTCCAGCCATCGGCCAGCGTGCGTACATCCGCCTTGCCCAGGTTGAGCATGGGCTCGATGGTGAAGGTCATGCCTTCGCGCAAGGTCAGGCCGGTATTGGCCTTGCCCCAGTGCAGCACTTCGGGCGGCTCGTGCATGTCCCGGCCGATGCCGTGACCGCAGTATTCGCGAACCACCGAATACCCATGGGCCCGTGCATGTCGTTCTATGGCGTGGCCTATGTCGCCGAGGCGGGCACCCGGGCGCACCGCCTCGATGCCTTTGCACATGGCTTCGTAGGTGACGTCGACCAGCTTGCGCCCGGCTTCTGAAACGGAGCCGAGCAGGTAGGTCTTGCTGGAATCGGCGATGTAGCCGTTCTTCTCCAGGGTGATATCGAAGTTCACCAGATCGCCATCGCGCAGGATGTCGCTGGCGCTGGGCACGCCATGGCACACCACCTCGTTGCGCGAGGTGTTCATGGCATAGGCGAATCCATACTGGCCCTTGCTCGCCGGGCGCGCCTCGAGCGTGTCGACGATGTACTTTTCCACAAGGTCGTTGACCTGCAGCGTCGACAGACCGAGCAGATCCAGACGATCGAGATAGCCGAACACCGACGCCAGCAAACTGCCGGACTCGGCCATCAGCGCTATCTCCTGCGCGGTCTTGGTCATGAGGTCGCTGCCAGGCTCGGCTGCACGGTGATGCCGGCTGCGCGCATCTCGGCCGCCATCACGTCGTTGAAACTCAGCGTCGGGTTCATTTCGCAGAGCATGCCGATGCGAATCCAGAACCCGGCCTGAGCATTGATGGAGCGATGTGACACGCTGCTTGCCCGGCGAATCTGGTCGTGCAGTTCGTCATCGATGTTGACGATACCCATGAGGCCTCCCGTCTATATGAAATATATATGAATCATATAGTCACGTTTCGTCAGTTTCTTCAACAGGGGGCGCCATCCTTTAAACTGTGGGGGCTGCTCGCATGGCAGGTGCGATGGCAGGACATTGCAGTCAGGTTGAAACGGGAGAGACGATGAAACGTGCGGATGTAAAACGCAGAACGGCTGAAGGGGTCACGTTCGACACCCAGATCATGGCGAACCCGGCCAATACCGCCGAGTGGATCGTCTTCTTCAAGAAGGACGCCGGGCGCAGCTTCTTTCTGGTGGATGCGGCCGAACAGGTCGAGAGCTTTGCCAGCCTCGACGAGCTGGTGGTCGAGTTGCGGGCGGTGGGTATCAAGCGGTTGGAAGTACAGCTTTGAGCGGTTGCTAACAGTTGGCGTGGATCATCCTGTGGATATCCTCGTGATACCTGGCTGAAGTCCTTGTGTTCAGGGCGTTTCAGGCAGTTGTACAAAAACTGAGCCTTGTTTCAGGGCTATCCACAAAGAGTTGGGATAAGTTCTTTTCTAACCTGTTGATAAGGTGCTGCAGGCACCTGTCTACAAGGGCTCCAGCGCTTTGTGCAGTTTATCGCCAGCGCAGCTCGGCTCAGTCGCTGCTCGGGCGATAGAGATGACGGTGCGCGGCGTCGTACAGCGCCGACTCGGCGAAGGCGCCCGGGTCGAGCACGCGGCCGACGAGGATCAGCGCCGTGCGGCGGAAGTCCTTGGCTGCGACCTTCTCCTCTATGTCGCTGAGCGTTCCTTGCACCCAGTCCTGGTCCGGCCAGCTCGCTCTGTGGATAACCGCGACGGGGCAGTCGGCGCCATAGTGCGGCAGCAGTTCGCCGACGATGGCGGGTAGCTGGCGCACGCCGAGGTGGATGGCCAGGGTCGCCCGATGCCGGGCGAGATCGTGCAACTGTTCACCTTCGGGCATCGGCGAGGTGGTGCCGTAGCGGGTGAGGATCACTGTCTAGGCGATGCCCGGCAGGGTCAGCTCGCTTTCCAGCAACGCCGCGCAGGCGGCGGCGGCGGTGACGCCGGGAACGATCTCGAAGGGAATGCCCAGGCGGCGCAATTCGCGGATCTGTTCGCCGATGGCGCCGTACAGCGAAGGGTCGCCGGAATGCACACGAGCTACGTCCTGGCCGCGCTCATGAGCCAGGCGCAGCAGCTCGACGATTTCCCCGAGATGCAGTTCGGCGGTGTTGATCACCTGCTCGGCGCGATGGCCCTGCAGCACGGCCTCGGGTACCAGCGAGCCGGCGTAGAGGATCACCGGGCAGCTGTGGATAAGCCGTTGGCCCTTGACGGTGATGAGCTCGGGGTCGCCGGGGCCGGCGCCGATGAAATAGACGGTCATGCGGACTCTCTCGTGAATGCTGCCAGGGCGCAGGTTGCCCTGGCGGTTTTGCGTTTTTCGCCAAGCAGGTGTGCCGTGCTCTTGCCCATGCGCCTGGCCAGCGCGAGCGCACAGGGCTCGGCCACGGCAGCAGCGCCAGTGGCTGCTTGGACACAGGGGTTGCCGGGTGCTGGTGGCTGGTAGGGCGAGAGCTCTGCGGCCGTGAACAGGTGCAGCTCCAGCTGCAGATGCTCGGCCAGTTGCTGAAGGCCCGCCTCGTTGCGCTTATGGGCGCTGCTGGCCAGCCCTGCCAGGTTGCCCAGCGTCAGCTCATGCTGCGCCAGGCTGTCGACGAGCAGGTCGAATAGTTCCTGCATGGCGCAGCCGCTTCTGCAGCCCAGCCCGGCAACGATCTGCATCGGCGAGGCTGGATGGCGTGCGGAGGGGGGCGGCAGCATGAGCGGCATTCGGCTTGGACGGGGGCGTAGCTCATCATGGCACCTGCCGGCGGTCAACCGTGATTGACCGGTCGCCGTGGCCTGCGTAGCCTTCGCGCATTCGAGGTTCTTCACGGCGCGGTTGTCGTGAAGCTAAGAGGGAACAGGGTCGATGCCCTGGCTGCCCCCGCAACTGTGAACGGTCTCAAACCCTTCGATACACCACTGCCCAGGGCGGGAAGGTGAAGGGCGCACCCTGTGCAGACCGTGAGCCAGGAGACCTGCCTCGTTTCGTCAGCCAACTGTTCGGACGGGGTGATCCGATGCGGCCTGCATGCTCGCGCGTGCCTGTCTGCCCGTACCCGTCCGCCGAATTCATCGTCGCCACGGGGCCTTTCATGCAAACCCTCGCCAAACTGCCTGTCACCATCGTCACCGGTTTTCTCGGTGCCGGTAAAACCACCCTGCTGCGCCACCTGCTGGCCAATGCCGGCGGTCGTCGCATCGCGGTGATCGTCAATGAATTCGGCGAGCTGGGGATCGACGGCGAGATCCTCAAGCAGTGCTCCATCGGCTGCAGCGAGGAAGAGGCCAACGGCCGCGTATTCGAGCTGGCCAACGGCTGCCTGTGCTGCACCGTGCAGGAAGAGTTCTTCCCGGTGATGCGCGAGCTGGTGGCGCGCCGTGGCGATCTCGACCACATCCTCATCGAGACCAGTGGCCTGGCCCTGCCCAAACCGCTGGTGCAGGCTTTCAACTGGCCGGAAATCCGCAACGCCTGCACCGTCGACGCGGTGATCACCGTGGTCGACAGCCCGGCGGTGAGCGTCGGCACCTTCGCCGCCTTCCCCGAGCAGGTCGACGCGCAGCGCAAGCTGGATCCCAACCTCGACCATGAGTCGCCGCTGCATGAGCTGTTCGCCGACCAGCTGGCCAGCGCCGACCTGGTGATCCTCAACAAGGCCGATCTGCTCGATGCCGAAGCGCTGGCGGCGGTACGCGCCGAAGTCGCCGAGGAGCTGCCGCCGGCGGTGAAGGTGATCGAAGCGCATGGCGGCGATCTGCCGATGGATGTGCTGCTGGGACTGAACAGCGAAACCGAGCTGCATATCGAGAACCGTCGCACCCATCATGACGATGAAGACGAGGATCACGATCATGAAGAATTCGACTCGTTCCACGTGGAACTACCGGAAGCCGAGGAGTCGCGCCTGCTGGCTGCGCTGAAGGCGGCGGTGGTCAAGCACGGCATCCTGCGGGTGAAAGGCTTCGCCGCCATCCCCGGCAAACCGATGCGTCTGCTGGTACAGGGCGTGGGGCAGCGCTTCGACCGTCACTTCGACCGTGCCTGGCAGGCGGACGAGCCGCGCATCAGCCGCCTGGTGGTGATCGGCCAGCAGCTCGACCGTGCGGCCATTCAGGCCGAGCTGCAAGCGGCGCTGGCCTGAGTGATCATGGGAGGGGCTTCAGCCGCGACCTGGCTCGCTGATCGTCGCGGCTGAAGCCCCTCCCACGGAACGACCATGCATCTATTACGCACCCAGCCTGGCGGCCAGCTGCCGGCCGACAGCATCGCCGACCTTGGCCAGACGCCTGCCGAGCTGGTGATTCTCTGCACCGGTGACTCGCACCTGTCCCTGCTCGCCGAGGCCGCCCGGCAGTTGCCGGAGGATTACCCCAGCCTGCGCCTGGCCAGCCCGGCGCAGTTGAGCAACCACGCATCGGTGGACTTCTACGTCGAGCAGGTGCTGCAGCATGCGAAGGTCATCCTGATTTCCGTGCATGGCGGGGTGAGCTACTGGCGCTACGGGATCGAACGTCTGGTCGAACTGGCCGGGCTCGGTGCGCAGGTGATCATGGTGCCGGGCGACGATCAGCCCGATCCGCAGCTGATGGCCATGGGCAACGCCAGCGAGGACGACAGCCGCCGTCTCTGGCAGTACCTGCGTCAGGGCGGGCTGGACAACGCACAGCAGTTGTTCCACTTCATCGGCAGTCGCTGGCTGGGACGCAGCGACAGCTGGGTCGAGCCGCAGCCGTTGCCCCGGGTCGGGCTCTATCACCCGCACCGCAGTCCGGCCACGCTGGCCGATTGGCAGGCGCACTGGCAGCCCGGTGCGCCGGTGGTGGCGCTGCTGTTCTACCGCAATCACGTGCAGGCGGCGAATACCGCCTTCGTCGATGCCTTCTGTGCGCAACTGCGTCACCAGGGGCTCAACCCGCTGCCGATCGCCCTGGCCAGCCTCAAGGAGGCGGCCTGCCTGGCCCAGGTGCAGGACTGGCTGGATGAAACCGCCACCGCGCTGATCATCAACACCACCGGCTTTGCCCTGTCCAACCCCGAGGCGCCGCAGAATCGACCGTTCCGCCGCGACATTCCGGTGCTGCAGGCGATCTGCGCGCTGGATAACCAGGCGCAGTGGCAGGCCAGCGCCCAGGGCCTGGGTGCCCGCGACCTGGCCATGCACGTGGTGCTGCCGGAGCTGGACGGGCGCCTGATCGGCACGGCGATCAGCTTCAAGGGCCTGGCCTGGCGCAGCGAGCGCAGCCAGAGCGATGTGGTGTGCTACCAGGCGCATGAGCCTGGCATGGCTCATGTCGCGGAAATGGCGAGAAAGTGGTGCGATCTTGCGAATAAAAGCAATGAAAGTAAACGTATTGCGCTGATTCTTGCCAACTACCCGACGCGTGACGGGCGGATTGGCAACGGGGTCGGCCTGGATACCCCGGGCGCTGCGCTGAATATCCTCCGCGCCCTGCAGGCCGAGGGCTACCCGGTGGATAGCCTGCCGGACAGCGGCACGGCGCTTATCCACAGCCTGCTCGGTGGCGTCACCAACGACCTCGACGGCCTCGACTTGCGCCCCTGTGCGCAGAGCCTGGCGCTGGACGACTACCTGGCGTTCTTCCACCGCCTGCCGGCGGCCAACCAGCAGGCGGTGCGCGAGCGCTGGGGCGAACCGCAGGACGACCCGATGTTCCGCAGCGGGCGGATGATGGTCGCCGGCCTGCGCTACGGCCTGACCTTCGTCGGTATCCAGCCGGCGCGTGGCTATCAGCTCGACGCGGCGGCGGTCTATCACGACCCCGACCTGGTTCCGCCGCATGGCTACATCGCCTTCTACGCCTGGCTGCGCACGGCATTCGCTGCCGATGCGCTGGTCCATGTCGGCAAGCACGGCAACCTGGAATGGCTGCCGGGCAAGAGTGTCGGTCTCTCCGCGAGCTGCTGGCCCCAGGCGCTGATCGGCCCGCTGCCCAACGTCTATCCGTTCATCGTCAACGATCCGGGCGAGGGCGCGCAGGCCAAGCGGCGTACCCAGGCGGTGATCATCGATCACCTGATGCCGCCGTTGACCCGCGCCGAGAGCTACGGCCCGCTGCGCGACCTGGAGCGGCTGGCCGACGAGTACTACGACGCCAGCCAGCTCGACCAGCGCCGCGCCGTCGAGTTGCGCGGCGAGATTCTGGCCAAGGTGCGCGAGGCCAGCCTCGACCGCGAGCTGGGCCTGCAATTGAATGACGACGGTGACAGCTGGCTGCCACAGCTCGACGCCTACCTGTGCGACCTCAAGGAATCGCAGATCCGCGATGGCCTGCATGTGTTCGGCGAGTCGCCCTGTGGACAACTGCGTCGCGACACCCTGCTGGCGCTGCTGCGCATCCCCCGCGGCGACGGCCAGGGCGCCAACGCCAGCCTGCTGCGTGCGCTGGCTCGGGCTCTGGAGCTGGGCCTCGACCCGCTCGACTGCGACATGGGCCAGCCCTGGGACGGTGCCCGTGCGGATGCCCTGCAGGCTGTGGACAACAGCCCCTGGCGTACGCTCGGCGATACCCGTGAGCGGCTCGAGCTGCTGGCGCTGGCGCTGATCGAGCGCCGCCTGAACGGCGAGCGTATCGATGCCTTCGGCGCCGACGTCGCAGCGATTCTCGATGGCCTGGCCGGAAATGTCGCGCCCTTGCTGGATGCCTGTGGTGATGCCGAAATGGGCGGCCTGCTCGCCGCGCTGGCCGGGCGTTTCGTCCCCGCCGGGCCGAGCGGCGCGCCGAGTCGCGGGCGTCTCGACGTGCTGCCTACCGGGCGCAACTTCTTCACTGTCGACGTGCGTCACCTGCCCACGCCGACCGCCTGGCGTCTCGGTGTGCAGGCCGCCGAGCGCCTGCTCGAACGCCACTTGCAGGACGAGGGCGACCACCTGCGCCAGCTCGGCCTGTCGGTGTGGGGCACGGCGACGATGCGCACCGGCGGTGACGATATCGCCCAGGCGCTGGCGCTGATGGGCGTGCGCCCGGTATGGCAGCCGGGCAGCCAGCGTGTCGAACGCTTCGAGGTGCTGCCGCTGGAGCAGCTGGGCCGGCCACGGGTGGATGTCACCCTGCGCGTGTCGGGCTTCTTCCGCGATGCCTTCAGCAACCTCATTCGCCTGTTCGACGATGCTGTGCAGGCGGTGATCGAACTGGACGAGCCGGAAGACATGAACCCGCTGTCGGCGCGGGTCTGGCGCGAGTCGCTGGCGCTCGAGGACGGCGGCCTGGACGAAGCCGAGGCGCGTCGCCAGGCCGGCTGGCGGGTGTTCGGCGCCAAGCCGGGCGCCTATGGCGCCGGGGTGCAGAACGCCATCGAGGAGCGTCTGTGGCAGAGCCGCGAGGATCTCGCCGAGGTGTACCTGAACTGGGGCGGCTATGCCTACGGCAGCGGCGCCGAGGGCGCGCCGGCGCGCCAGCGCTTCGTCGAACGCCTGGAGCGGATGCAGGCCGTGCTGCACAACCAGGACAACCGCGAGCACGACATTCTCGATTCCAACGATTACTACCAGTTCCAGGGCGGCATGCTGGCAGCGGTGGAAACCTTGCGCGGGCTCAAGGTGGCCAGCTACTTCGGCGACAACAGCCAGCCGGATACACCGCGCATCCGCAGCCTCAAGGAAGAGCTGAACCGCGTGGTGCGCGCCCGCGCGGCCAACCCCAAGTGGATCGAGGGCATGAAGCGCCATGGCTACAAGGGTGCCTTCGAGCTGGCGGCGACCATCGACTACCTGTTCGCCTTCGACGCCACCAGCGAACTGGTCGACGACCACCAGTACGCGCTGCTCACCGATGCCTACCTGCTGGACCGCGACACCCGCGAGTTCATCCAGCAGCACAACCCCGGTGCCCTCAACGACATGCTCGAGCGTCTGCTGGAGGCCCAGCAACGTGGTCTGTGGGAGCATCCCGGCGAGTACCGCGAGGCGTTGGAGAATCTGTTGCTCGACAGCGAGGAATCCTGAAGCGACTCGTTTCCGTAGGGTGGGTTAGCCGCCTGACGCAGTGCCTGGGCGGATTGCTGATGTGGGGCGGCGTAACCCACCATCGTTGTCAGGCCGGGCATCGTTCGGTGGGTTACGCGGCGCACTGCCTTTCTACGCGGCTGCAGGACCGGTGTCCTGCGCCGCTAACCCACCCTACGGGGTTTGGCGGGTCCTGAAACGGTCTCCGTTTGCCTGAACCTGCACTCCCGGATTTCATCCGGGCTACCTTGATGGAATATCTGTTGCTCGATAGCGAGGAAGGCGTGTGAAAGCAGCATTGGCCCGAATGGGCGTATGGTGGCGCCGGCCGATTACCCGGCGTGAGCGAGTTCGCTCGGCCTGCATCGGCGCGGTGGCCGGCATATGGATTGGTTTGTTCGCGTTCATGCTGGTCGATGGCGGTCCCATCAGCCTTGCCGGGATCGGCACCTGGCTCCTGTCGGGTATGGCGGGTAGCGCCGGATTGGCGGCTCTGTTTCCGCGGGTTCTTGGTATCGTGCTTTTCCCTCTGAGCATCTGCGGTATCGGTAACTGAGCATGGCTTTCCCGGCGCCGTAGCCTGGCTGAAACCCTTCGTGTCCCCAACCGTGGTGTGGAGTTATCCACAGAATGGATGCCCTGAGCTGACGCTGGCGGGGCTCCGCGCATGGCCCGGCGGATTTCGTTGCCCCGTCATCCCCAGCACTTGTCGCGGATGCCCCGTGGTCTTACCCTGAGCGCTCATTTCATGTCGGAGCCTCGTCCAATGCGTCAGTAATGCCGTCGTGTCCGCACGACTAGTGATCGATCGCGGCTTCAGCCCGCGCGTACTCACGGCATTGCCTGGAGGCATGGATGACCGATTCCCCGCATATCGCGCTCGAGCGCGTTTCTTTTCGCTTTGCCGATGGCGTCCCGCTGTTCGAGGGGCTCAGCGAAGTATTCGATGACCGTCACACGGGTCTGGTCGGACGCAATGGCGTTGGCAAGACGGTGCTCGGCCGCTTGCTGGCCGGTGACCTGCAGCCCAGCGAGGGGCGTGTCGTGCGACAGGGGCGTATCGCCTACCTGCCGCAACGCATTGTGGCCGCCGCCGACGCCCGTGTCGTCGACCTGGCGGGTTGCGCACACTGGTTCGATGCCATGCAGCGGGTCATGCGTGGTCAGCCGCATGAGGACGATATCGAGTGCCTCGAAGGTCGCTGGGACCTGGCCGAGCGGCTGCAAGCTGCCTTGCATGAGGAGGGCCTCGGCCACCTCGATGTACAGACGCCGGCGGCGCAGCTGAGCGGCGGGGAATGCAGCCGCATTGCCCTGCTTGGTGCGCTGCAGGCGGATGCCGATCTGCTGATTCTCGACGAGCCCGGCAACCACCTCGACCAGGCCAGCCGCACGCGCCTGGGCCAGCGCCTGGCGGGTCGGCGCGGCGGCGTGCTGCTGATCAGCCATGACCGTGACTTGCTGGCGGGCATGCAGCGTATCGTCGAGCTGTCGGCTTCCGGTTTGCGCAGCTACGGCGGTGGCTATGCCTTCTATCAGGCGAGCCGTGAGCAGGAGCGTGAGGCTGCGTGGCAGACCTTGAACAGCGCCCGTGTCGAGCGCAAGCGAGGTGAGCGGGCGTTGCGCCAGCAGCATGAGCGTCAGCAGCAGCGTATGGCCAGCGGCGTTCGCCAGGGCAAGGACAGCAACCAGGCGAAAATCCTCCTGGGCATGCAGAAGAACCGCAGCGAGAGCAGCGCCGGGCGCGTTGCCACGCGCTTGCAGGCGCAGCGCCAGAAGCTCGACGAGCAGGTGCGCGACGCCGCGGCGGCGCTGGACGAGGAGCGGGAGGTGACCCTGCATGGGCAGGCGGCGCCGCTGCCGCCGGGACGCCGGGTTCTGTCCTGGCGCGATCTGCGCCTGCCGTTCGGCTCGGCGCCGTTGCCGGATGTCGAGCTGTTCGGCTCGCGGCGGATGGCTATCGTGGGCCCCAACGGCTGCGGCAAGTCGAGCCTGCTGGCGGTGCTCAGCGGTCGCCTGGCCGCGCGCTCGGGCGAGTGTCGGGTCGAGGTACCCTGGGCGTTGCTCGACCAGGAGCTGCACGGTTTGGCGCCGCAGGAATCGGCGCTGGAACATCTGCGCCGCCTGGCACCCGGCAGCGCGCAGAGCGTGCTGCGTACCCGCCTGGATCACCTGGGCATCGGCCCCGATACCGCGTTGTTGCCCTGTGCCAGGCTCAGTGGCGGTCAGCGCCTGAAGGTGGCGCTGGCCGGGGCCCTGGCCCGTGAGCCACAGCCCCGACTGCTGATGCTGGATGAGCCGGACAACTCTATTGACCTCGACTCGCGCCTGGCGCTGGAGCGCTTTCTGCGGGCCTATCGAGGGGCGCTGCTGGTGATTTCCCATGACGGCGCCTTTCTCGACGCATTGGCCTTGACCGACCGCCTGCAGTGGACGGCCGTTGGCTGGCTGCACGAGGTGTTGTGAAACGCCAGTGGCCGAGGGCTCTGGTCTACAATGCCGATCTTTGCCGCCAGTGAATGCCGCCATGACCGAACATCACTTCCCCCTTGCCGCCGTGGTCGGCGCCGACTCGCTGAAGCTGGCGCTGTGCCTGGCGGCCATCGACCCGGCCATCGGCGGGGTGCTGATCGAAGGCCCGCGCGGCATGGCCAAGTCCACCCTGGCCCGTGGCCTGGCCGATCTGCTCGACGGCGGGCGTTTCGTCACCCTGCCGCTGGGCGCCAGCGAGGAACGTATCGTCGGCACCCTGGATCTGGATGCCGCGCTGGGTCAGGGCCAGGCGCGCTTTTCCCCGGGTTTGCTGGCGCGTGCCGATGGCGGCGTGCTGTATGTCGATGAGGTCAACCTGCTGCCCGATCATCTGGTCGACCTGCTGCTCGATGCCGCTGCCAGCGGGGTCAACCATGTCGAGCGAGATGGCATCTCCCATCGCCACGCCGCGCGCTTCGTGCTGATCGGCACCATGAACGTCGAGGAAGGCGAGCTGCGCCCGCAACTGCTCGACCGCTTCGGCCTCAACCTGGCGCTGGACGGCCAGCCGCAGCCGCTCGAGCGCGCCGAGATCGTTCGCCGGCGCCTGGCCTTCGATGCGTCTCCGGATGCCTTCGTACAGCGTTGGCAAGCTGAACAAGAGGCCCTGGCGACGCGTTGCCAGAGCGCCCGCCAACACCTGGCCGCCATTGCCCTGGATGATGCGTCGCTGGGCGAGATCAGCCAGCGCTGCTTCGCCGCTGGCGTCGACGGCCTGCGCGCCGACCTGGTCTGGCTGCGCGCCGCCCGCGCCCATGCCGCCTGGCGGGGTGCCGGGGCCATCGAGCCTGTGGATATCGACGCGGTGGAGGACTTCGTCCTGCGTCATCGCCGTCGCCAGCAGGCACCACAACCGCCCGCTGCTACGCCGCCCGAGCGGCCCCAGGCGCAGCAATCCGAGCAGCCGCCACAGCAGGGTGAAGGCCAGTGGGGCGAGTTGCCGGCGCAGGTGCAGGCCATGGGTGAGCGGCGGGTGCCGCCGCGCTGGACAAAAAAGCCCTGAGCATCCGCCCGCGCAACGCCACAGGCGCGGATGCCGGCAAACGGCCCGGACGACTCGGCGGCGGCTTGCGTGGCGCCGCGCGGGCGGGTGCACACGGCCGCATCGACTGGCCGGCGAGCCTGCGCCATGGTCGCCCGCTACGCCGCGAGCACCTGGTATTGCGGCCGCGCAGCCGTCAGGCCGATGAACTCTGGCTGGTGCTGGTGGATGCCTCTGCCTCGACCCGCCGCCATGGCGCGCTGAGCCTGAGCAAGGGCCTGCTCGCCGAGCTGTTCGACAACGCCTACCGTCAGCGCGCGCGCCTGGCCGTGCTGCAGGCCGGCGGCCGCGAGGCGCAGTGGCTGTGGCAGGGGCGCAAGGCCAGCGCCGAACTGCATGCCTGGCTGCAGCAACTCGGCGCCGGCGGCGGTACGCCACTGCTCGATGCACTGCAGCAGGCCGGTGACTGGCTGGTGCGGCGGCGGCGACAGAAGCCCGCCGAGCAGCAGCGCCTGCTGATCCTCACCGACGGCCGCCTGCGCGACTGGCCGGCCATGCACCCACTGGGCTGCCCGACCCTGCTGATCGACAGCGAGCGCGCGCCGATCCGCCTCGGTCGCGGCCGCGAGCTGGCGCGCCAGCTGGGCGCCGATTACCAGCACATCGATGACTTACTGCCCTGTAGGAGCCCGCTGGCGGGCGATGATCGCCGGCAAGCCGGCTCCTACGGGTTGTCCATTCCCTGGAGAACTCCATGAAAACCCTGCTGCTGGTCGGCATCGGCGCCGGCGACCCGGACTACATCACCTACCAGGCGATCAAGGCGCTGCGCCGCAGCGACGTGATCTTCCTGATGGACAAGGGCGCGGCGAAGCACAAGCTCAATGCCCTGCGCCGTGAGATCTGCGCACGCTTTCTCGACGGCCACACGCCACGTTTCGCCGAGGGCCAGCAGCCGGAGCGCGAGCGCGAGGCCGCCGACTACCGTGCCAGCGTCGACGAGCTCAACCGCGACAAACAGGCGGTGTTCGAACAGTTGCTCGACGAGCAGATGGCGGACGGCGAGACCGCCGCCTTCATGGTCTGGGGCGACCCGTCGCTGTACGACAGCAGCATCCGCATCATCGAGGCCATCGCTGCCCGCCGCAGCGACTTCGCCTACGACGTGATTCCCGGCATCACCAGCCTGCAGGCGCTCACCGCACGCCATCGCATCCCGCTCAACAGCATCGGCCGCGCCGTGGAAATCACCACCGGCCGCCTGCTCGCCGAGGGCTGGCCGCAGGGTGTGGACAGCGTGGCGGTGATGCTCGACGCCAAGGACACCTATCGCCGCTTCACCGGCCAGGGCCTGACCATCTACTGGGGCGCCTACGTCGGCACCGCCGACGAAATCCTCATGGCCGGCCCGCTGGACGAACTGGCCGACAAGATCGCCGTCACCCGCGCCGAGGCGCGCGAGCGTAACGGCTGGATCATGGACAGCTACCTGCTGCGCAAGGAAGGGACGGCGCAGGCTTGAGGTGAGGGGGCGTTGTCTACCCTAACGTGCGACCGCGGACTGACGGACCTGCTGTGAGTCCTAGAGTGGCGTGCTCTGGCTGGTGTCGGCGTCTCGCAGGTGAGGCGCCAGCCATTGGCGCAGCGCCTCGTCGCGTACCGACAGCACTTCGAACAGGCCCAGGGCGCGCAGTGCTGGTAGCGTCGCCAACAGATCGTGCTCAGCGATCGCGCGTTGTTCGGGGGCGGCTTGGTGATCGCAGAGTATCTTGGCGTTGGCCAGAAAGGCACCGACGCTCCCCTTGCGGATCACGACGCCATTGCGTTTGATCTGATCCATGCCCGCAGGCAGCAGGTCTTCAGCGCGCATTGCATAACTCCGATCGTGGTCAGGAAGTATCATCCTATCGGCGCTGGCGTGGCGTATGTGCGCTATAAATGCCATTCGATGACGATCTGGCGCCAATCATGTCTACGCCCCTGCTGCCGTTCGAACTGGCTGATTCCCACTGTGGCCCGCTGCTGTTGGCTGTGGCAGCGCATAGCACCTTGCCCCGCGACACCTCGCCTCATCAGCATGCACGGGGCCAGTTGCTTGGCGCTACGCGAGGGCTGCTCAGCGTCGATGCCGGTAATTGTCGCTGGGTGATCCCGGCTACCCATGCAGCATGGATTCCGGCGCACCTGCCACATGCGTTGCGTTCGCACGGCCCGTTCAGCGGCTGGAGCCTGTACGTTGCACCGCAGGCATGTGCCGATCTGCCCGACAAGCCCTGCATCCTTGGCGTGTCGGCGCTGCTGCAGGCGGCGGTGGCACGCCTAAGTGCCTGGCCGGCCACGGCACCGGAGGCGGCGCAGCAGCGCTTGTGTGCGGTCATTCTCGATGAGCTTGGCGTGGCCCCCCAGGTCCCTCTCGGCTTGGCGATGCCGCAGGATGCACGACTGCTACGCATTGCTCTGGCGCTATCGGCGCAACCTGGGGACACTCGACGCCTACCGGAATGGGCAGCGTGGGCAGGTATTGCGCCGCGCTCATTGAGCCGACGCTTCGTTGTCGAGACAGGCCTCAGCTTTGAGCAGTGGCGCCAGCGCCTGCGGTTGTTGCATGCGCTGGAGTGGCTGGCAGCGGGGCGGCCGGTCACCGCCATTGCGCTGGACCTGGGTTATGACAATGTCAGTGCCTTCATTGCCCTGTTTCGCCGGGTGTTCGGTGTCACCCCGGGTCGTTATGCACCTTTGCAGACTGAGGCTCAGCGCTAGTTCAGCGACCCTCTGGACGATTGCGGCAGGGTCATGCCGCCAGCGATCAGGCCAGGCCGGCCTTGTCCAGTCCGTACAGTTTGTCGGCGGAGCCGGGGACGTTGCGGAAGGCCACGCTGAGGCGGTTCCAGCCGTTGATGGCCACCACCAGCAGGGACAGATCGGCCAGCTCCTGCTCGGAGAATTGCTCACGCACGCTGTTGTAGATGGCATCACTGACGCCGTGCGGCGACAGGACGGTCAGGGCTTCGGTCCACTCCAGGGCGGCCCGCTCGCGGTCGGAGAACAGCGGCGATTCGCGCCAGACGGCGACATGGTGCAGGCGCAGTTCGCGTTCGCCGTGAATCTTCGCCTCCTTGACGTGCATGTCCACGCAGAAGGCGCAGCCGTTGATCTGCGAGGCGCGCAGGGTGACCAGGTGGGCGAGTTCGGTGAGGAACGGCGTCTTGCTCAGCAGGGTAGAAAATTCCGCGTACTTGCTGGAGGCCTTCGGGGAGAGTTTGAAGTAGTCGAGACGCTGGCTCATGGTTTTCACCCTTAATCCGAGTCGAGAAGAAACCGATGCGTCTCTGCGACTGGCAGAACCACAGCGGCCCGGTGAAGAGAAATCTACGCACCGGTGGGCCAGTCACATAGATCCATTTCACCCAATTCTGCTTGGTCCACTTTTGCTCTAAGGGGCGCGCGTCCCGCTACTCGGTGCAGCTGCCGTGCGTGGCGCCTCCGACACGACGGTGGCGTTGCTCTGAGCGACCTCAGCCCTGGGGGAACTGCGCCGGGTCGGAAAAGCAGGCGCGCAGGTGATCGAATACCAGGCGCACCCTGGGCGATACGGGGCCTTGTTGCGGGCGGTAGATGAACAGCTGCCATGGGGCCGGGGCCTGCTGCGCCATCACGGCCTGCAGGCGGCCGCTCTCCAGGTGTGGCTGGGCCAGGTAGGCGGGCAGCTGCCCGTAGGCCAGGCCGGCGAGCACGACTTCCAGCTCGGCTTCGGGGTCGTCGCAGGTCAGTGCCGGGTTGGCGGGAAGCAGGCTTGGGCCGTCCGCGAAGGTCCAGGGCCAGGGCCGGCCGCTCTTGCGGTCGATCAGCACCGAGAGCGGGCGCTGCTGCAGCTCGGCGAGCGTGCGCGGGCTGCCGGTAGTGGCAATCAGTTCGGGAGTGGCCACCACCTGCAGCGGCACGGGCGCCAGGGTGCGGGCGACGTAGCGGCTGTCGCGCAACGAGCCGATGCGGATGCCGATATCGATCTGCGCATCGACCGCGTCGGTGATCTCGTCCTCCAGGCGCAGGGTCAGCTGCAGGTGCGGGTGGCGCTTGAGCAGGGGCTGCAGGAAGCCGACCAGAAAGCGCTTGCCGATCGCCTGTGGCGCGGTGATGCCGACACGCCCGCTGAAGCCCGACTCGGTATCGGCGCGATGGCCACGAAACAGCGAGTCGAAGCCTTCCAGCGTCTGCCGTGCCCGCACGGCATAGGCCTCGCCGAAGGCGGTGATGTGTACCTGGCGGGTGTTGCGGTGGAAGAGAATCTCGCCCAGCTCTTCCTCCAGCGCCTTGATCGCGCGCGTCACGGCCTGCGGGGAGACGCCGAGCCGCGTCGCTGCCTCGCGGAAATTGCTGCAGTCGGCCGCGCTGCAGAAGATGCGGATCATCTCCATGCGGTTGAGCATGTCGCTACGCCTTTGTATTCCAGAATGTGGAATAGCCTAATCCAAACACTTCCATTCATTGAAACGAAAATCGCCTCTAGTGTGAGCCCATGTCCGGCATACGGCGCGGACACTTCAACGAATCCGAAAGAGAGGCTTACCGATGAGCAACAACATTTCCGGCAAGGTCGTGGTCATTACCGGCGCCAGCAGCGGTCTGGGCGAAGCCAGCGCACGTCATCTGAGCAAACTGGGCGCCAAGGTGGTGCTGGCTGCACGGCGCAAGGAGCGCCTCGAACAACTGGTCGGCGAACTGGTCGCTGCCGGTGGCGAGGCGGTCGCCTACCAGACCGACGTCACGCGTGCCGATGAGGTCAAGGCCCTGATCCAGGGTGCCGTGGATACCTACGGCCGGGTCGACGTGCTGGTCAACAACGCCGGGTTGATGGCCATTGCGCCGATGAGCGATCTGCGCACCGACGAGTGGGATCGCATGATCGACATCAACATCAAAGGCGTGCTGTATGGCATCGCCGCTGCGCTGCCGGTGTTCCAGCAGCAGAACGCCGGGCATTTCATCAACATCGCCTCGGTGGCCGGGATCAAGGTGTTCAGCCCGGGCGGTACCGTGTACAGCGGCACCAAGTTCGCCGTGCGCGCTATCTCCGAGGGCCTGCGTCACGAGGTCGGCGGCAGCATCCGTACCACCACCATCGAGCCGGGTGCGGTGGACTCCGAGCTGAAGTTCGGCAGCTCGCACCAGCAGAGCCGTGACTTCGTCGTCGACTTCTACAAGCAGGCCATCCCGGCGGATTCAGTGGCCCGTGCCATCGCCTATGCCATCGAGCAGCCGGCGGATGTGGATATCAACGAGATCGTCCTGCGTCCGACCGTGCAGGAGTTCTGATCCCGATCCGCTGCATCCGGGCGCTTGCGATGCTGGTCCGTACGGACCAGCATGCAGGCGCCTTTTTCGCTTTCAGGAGTCTGCATGAGCGCGTCCATTCGTCCGGTCGATCTGGCCAAGGCCTACCGCCTGCTCAACCACGGCCCCACCGTGCTGGTGTCCGCACGTCACCAGGCTGTGGATAACGTCATGGCGGCGGCCTGGTGCTGTGCGCTGGACTTCGACCCACCGAAGCTGAGCGTGGTGCTGGACAAGGCCACCCGCACCCGTGCGCTGGTCGAGGGCAGCGGCCTGTTCGCCGTTCAGGTGCCGACCGTGGCGCAGCTGCAGCTGACCCAGGCGGTGGGCAATGCCAGCCTTGGCGATGACCCGGCGAAGCTGGCGCACGCCGGGGTCGAGCTGTTCGAGATGGCAGGCCACGATGTGCACTTGGTTGCCGGCTGCTCGGCCTGGCTGGTCTGCCGGATGATCAATGAGCCGCATAACCAGCAGGCTTACGACTTGTTCATTGGCGAGGTGATCGCCGCCTGGGCCGACGAGCGGGTGTTCCGCGATGGCCGCTGGCACTTCGAAACGGCCGACCCGAACCTGCGCAGCCTGCATCACGTGGCGGGCGGGCATTACTACGCGATTGGCGAGGCACTCAAGGCCTGAATGGACGAGGTGCCTGAAGCGCCGCAGCCAGGCGCTCGCCTCAGCGTGCTAGCGGCAGCGCCATGCCGATCAGCACGAACAGCGTGCCGCAGCTGCGGTTGAAGGTGTGGCCGCCGCGTTGCAGCCAGGGGCGTACGCGCACGGCGGTGAGGGCCAGCAGCAGTTCGACGAGGAACTCGACCACGGCGAAGGTCGCCGCCATCACCACGAACTGCACGGCCAGGCCGCGCTGGGGGTCGAGGAACTGCGGCAGGAAGGCGCCGTAGAACAGAATCACCTTGGGATTCGACAAGGCCGACAGCAGGCCCTGGCGAAATAGTCGCCCGGCGCTGGGGCGCACGCCGCTGTCGGCCAGCGTCAGGTTCATCGGCGGCGCGCGCCAGAGCTGGATGCCGAGCCACACCAGGTAGGCGCCGCCGATCCACTTGAGTGCCAGCAGCGCGGTGGGTGCGGTCTTGAGCAGGGCGCCAAGGCCGAACATGGCCAGGGCGATCAGCGTGCCGAAGCCGACCACGCCGCCGAGGATGGTCGCCAGCGCCATGCGTGCGCCGTACAGCCCGCCATGGGTCAGTGCCAGCAGGCTGTTGGGGCCGGGCGTCAGCGCCAGGCCGAGGGTTGCGACGAAGTAGACGAGCCAGAGTTCGAGGGCCATGTGGGTCTCCTGGGAAGGTGGCCAGTCTACTCAGCGCTGCAGTCGGTAATGAGGTAGATTCTGGTCATCTACCAGTCGATTCTGGACGAGTCATGTCGCAACGCCCTGACCTGCGCTTCCTTCTGCTGCCTCTGCCGGAGTTCGCTCTGCTGCCGTTCGGCGGCTTCCTCGACAAGTTGCGCTTCAGCGCCGACGACGAGGATTACAGCCGTCAGCGCTACTGCACCTGGACCATTCTCGGCCTGCAGCCGGGGCATGTGTCGTCGAGCAGCGGTGCGGCGTTGCGAGTCGAGGCCACGCCGCAGGAGCTGACGCTGGCCGAGCACGACTATCTGGTGCTGTTCGGTGGGCGTAACGCGCAGGCCACGGCGGCGCTGGCGCCGGCCTACCGGACCCTGTTGCGGCGCGCCGTGCGCGCCGGGGTGAAGCTGGTGGCGATCGACAACGCCAGTTTCCTGCTGGCCGCCTGTAGCCTGCTCGATGGCCATCAGGTCGCGGTGCACTGGCGTCACCAGGCGGAGTTTCGCGCCAGCTTCGCCCACCTGCGGCTGGCGCACGAGCGCCTGTACAGCATCGATTCCGAGCTGATTTCCTGTGCCGGGGGTACGGCGGCCATCGACCTGGCGGTGGAGTTGCTGGCCCGTGGCAGCGGACGGGCGCGGGCGCTCAAGGGCCTGGCCGACATGCTGGTGGACGAGACACGCAGTGGCCAGCACGCGCTGCGCTCGCTGCATGGCACGTCCAGCGGCGAACGTCATGTCGACCGTGCCATCGCCCTGATGCGCCACGGCCTGGCCAGCGCCGACGGTATCGAGCAACTGGCGGCCAGCGTCGGTATCAGTCGCCGGCAGCTCGACCGCCTGTTCCGCGCCCGCCAGGGCATGAGTGCCCGCGAGTACTGGAACGAGCTGCGTCTGCAACACGTGCGCTGGCGCCTGCTCAACTCCAGTCACAGCCTGGCGCAGATCGCCGACGAGATCGGTGCCAGCGACGCCAGCCACCTGGGCAAGCTGTTTCGCCAGCGGTTCGGTGTCGCTCCCGGTGCTTTCCGTCGCCAGGGCGCCATGCCGTCGTAGGGTGGATCACGCTTCACCGATCCACCGTCAGTGCATGCGCCGCTGTGCTTCATCGATCCATCAGCAACGGCAGCCACACCGACGCCAGCAGCAACAGCGCCATGGCCCGGTTGAACAGCAGCAGTCGCGACGGTTGCCGCAGCAGGCGGGCGCTGCCGGCGCCGAGCAGGCCCCAGCTGAGCAGGCAGGGCGTGGAGACCAGCAGGAACAGCGCGGCATGGATGGCCACGCGGCTTGGTGAAGCCTGGCCATCGAGAAATATCGCCGTGACCGAGAGGGTCATCAGCCAGGTCTTGGGGTTGATCAGTTGCAGGACGGCGCCCTGGACGAACCCCTGGCGTCGCTCGATGGGCCGTGCCTCGATACCGGCCGCGTCGCGGCGCATCAGCTTGCAGGCCATCCAGCTGATCCAGGCGGCGCCGGCCCAGGTCATCGCCGTTTGCAGCAGCGGTGTGCGCGCCAGCAGCTCGCCCAGGCCAAGGCCGACCACCAACAGCATGAGACTGGCGCCCAGGCTGGCGCCGAGGGCGATGGTCAGGGCAATGGGCAGGCCGAAACGCGAGGCGCTGCCGAGGATCAGCAGGTTGGTCGGCCCCGGGGTGATCGAGGCCGCCGAGGCGAAGAGGATGAAGGGCAGCCACTGGTTCATGGCCGGGGCCCTGGTGCGGTGAGGGGCATCGATGATCGCTCCATGTCGGGTCATGGTGGCGATTGTCCAGTGGCCCCGCTCAGCGGTCTTGAAGCTTTGTGCAGAGGCTGCGGTAGGCGCCGGGGGTGACACCATTGGCGCGGCGGAACCAGCGGCCGAGGTGGCTCTGGTCGGCGAAGCCCAGATCGCTGGCGACGTCGGCGGGCGCACTGCCGAGGGCCAGCAGGCGGCGTGCGCGCACCAGGCGCAACTGGATCAGGTAGCCGTGCGGGGCGATGCCGAAGGCGGCCTTGAAGGCTCGCGTGAGGTGGAAGCGGTCCACGCCGCAGACCCGGGCCAGTTCACCGAGGCCGATGTTCTCGTGGAAGTGCGCGTGCAGGTACTCGCGTGCGCGCAGGGCCACGCCGGGAATCTGCGGGTTGCCCTGCATGCGCTGGCGCCATTGCAGGTTGCGCGATAGGCGTTCGAGCAGGCCATCCAGGGCCGCATCGCGGACCATGCGCGGCTCGCCCTCGCGCAGCGCCTGCAGGGCGTTGGCGATGTGCGGCAGCAGGCCGGGGTCGTCCGGCTGGGTGCGTGGCACGCTGGGCAGGCAGTCGACGGGGGCCTGTTCGAACAGCGCCGGCAAGGCGCCTTGGAGCCAGGCCGGTTCCAGGTACAGCGTGGAGTAGGTGAAGCCCCCTGGCGCCGGGGCGTTGCCGTCATGAATGTCGCCGGGCTCGAGGAAGAAGGTCTGCCCCGGCACGCTGCTGAACAGGGCGCGGCGGCAATTGAACTGCTGCACGCCCTGCTCTGTGAAGCCGATCAGGTAGCTGTCGTGCCAGTGCGGATCGTAGGCATGCCCCTCGAAATGCGCGCGGATCACCTCGATGCCGGTATCGGCATCCTGCTTGAGGTCGACCCATGATTGCGCGTTCATCGCCATCTGCCCTTGGTTGCTTGAACGCCTGAGCTTAGCGCGTTCAGCACGCAGGACTAGAAGGTTTGTGCACACGTGCTGTCTGTAGGAGCCGGCTTGCCGGCGATCGAAGTGACCGATGAAGCTGGATCGCCCGCAAGCGGGCTCCTACAGGTTGGGATACCAGCGCGGTGTGTAGACCCAGTCGCCGCCCTCGGCGCGGGGGAAGCGGCGGGTCTGGCTGGAGCCGATGATCACCAGGGTACGCATGTCGACCATCTCCGGGGTCAGCTCGCCCAAGGTGAGGCTGCGCAGCGCTTCGGCGGGGCGGCCAATGTCGCGGCCGAGCACCACCAGGGTTTCCGCCGCACGGTGCTGGCGCAGCAGTTCCAGCGCGCGGCCGAGTTGCCAGGGGCGTGCCCTGGAAATCGGGTTGTAGAAGGCCATGGCCAGATCCGCAGCGGCGGCGTGTTGCAGGCGCTGCTCGATCACCGCCCAGGGCTTGAGGTTGTCGGACAGGGAGATAAGGCAGAAGTCATGGCCCAGTGGCGCACCGGCCTTGGCGGCGGTGGCCAGGGCAGCCGAGACGCCCGGCAGTACCTCCAGTTCGACCCCGCGCCAGGCCTCGCTCTGCGGGCTTTCCAGCGCTTCCATCACGGCGGCGGCCATGGCGAACACGCCGGGGTCGCCCGAAGAGATCATCACCACCCGGCGGCCCGTGGCGGCCAGCTCGAAGGCATGGGCGGCGCGCTGCAGTTCCTCGCGGTTGTCGCTGGGGTGCAGGCACTGGTCGGCGCGCAGCGGGCCGGCCATCTTCACGTAGGTGTCGTAGCCGAGCAGGTCTTCGGCCTCGTCCAGGGCGCGGCGCACGGCGGGGGTCATGTGCTCGGCGGCGCCAGGGCCGAGGCCGACCACGCTGAGGCGGCCACGACGCTGGCCAAGGCGTTCGACATCCAGCGGCTGCTCGGCCAGCAGCAGGCGCAGGCCGTCGCCGGCGAGCTGCCGGGCGGGCAGCTCTGCGCTTGCGCCGTGGATGAAGCGCAGCGGCAGGTTCAGCTCGCGCGCGGCTGCGTGCAGCTCGGCATCGGCCATCCGGGCTTTGTCCGCGAGCAGAGTGGCCAGGGACTGTGGCGCCAGGTTGGCGGCGCTCAGCGCCCGGTGAATGCGCGCCGCCAGCTGGTCGTCGGTTCGCTCGACCAGCACGGCGACGCTGCGCGGATGGATCAGCAGCTCGTCGGGCTGCGCCGGGCGGGCCTGCGGGGTGATGTGGATAACCCGCTTCGCAGCGTTATCCACAGGCAGCTGGCCGGCCTCCAGCCAGGGCGCCTGGCCTTCGATGCGCACCGTTTCGCCGCCGAGCAGGTCGCTGACGAAGCGCTTGCCCTGTTGCAGGTCGGCCAGGGCGTAGCCGGCCGGCGGCTCCAGCAGGCAGGTGCCGAAGCGCAGCTCGCCGCTGGTGGTGATCGCCGGCGTGACCTCCAGGTGTGCGGCGATCTCGCGGGCCAGGCGATTGACCCCGGCCAGGCCACCGAGCAGTGGCACCACGGCGCTGCCATCTTCGGCGAGGGCCAGCACCGGTGGCTCGCTGCCCTTCTCCGCCAGTAGCGGGGCGAGGCTGCGGATGACGATGCCGGCGGCGCACAGCACCAGCAGTGGTTGCCCGGCCCGATAGAGCGCACGCAGGCTGTCGCCGAAGTCGTCGTAGTGACGCTCGGCAGCCTCGACCCGGCCGCGCAGGCCATGGATCAGCGCCTGTGGATAAAGCGTCTTGAGGCGTTGTGCAGTGGCCAGCGCGCTGCTGCCGAGGATGACGATGTTCATGCGGTAGATCCTGTAGCCCGGATGAAATCCGGGGTGTGTGTTTCCCGGATTGCATCCGGGCTACGTGCGAGCTGGGGGGAGCGTGTAGGGTGGATGACGCTTCATCCATCCACCGCCACGATGGTGGATGAAAAAAGCGTCATCCACCCTACGAATCCAGGAGCGGCTGGGCCGCATTCCGCTCCCACAGGCAATCGATCACCCCCGCCATTTCTGGCCGGGCACCAGAATCATCGAGAAGTACGGCGAATCCATCGGCTCCACCTCGTCCAGCGCGACGATCTTCTGGCTGGCCATGGTCGCGCGCTCGACGTAATGGGCGCGGTCGTCCAGGCCGAGCTTGCGCAGCACGCGGCGGACCTTGTCGAAGTTGCGCCCGAGCTTCATCACCACGGCGGCCTCGGCATCGCGCAGGCGCTGTTCGAGCTCTTCCTCCGGCAGCACGCCGGAAAGCACGCTCAGGCTCTGGTTGCGGTACACCAGCGGTGTGCCCAGCACCGAGGCGCAGCCGAGCATGGAACACACACCAGGCACCACCTCGACGTCGTAGCGTTCGGCGAGGCGGTCGTGCAGGTACATGTAGGAGCCGTAGAAGAACGGGTCGCCCTCGCAGATCACCGCCACGTCCTGGCCGGCGTCCAGCAGCTGGGCGATCTGTTCGGCGCAGGTGTCGTAGAAATCGGCGATCACATCCTCGTAGGACAGCGGTGCGGCGAGCTTTTCGGTGGTCACCGGGTAGACCAGCGGCAGGCGCTGCTGGGCGTCGTCCAGGTGCGCCTCGATGATGCCGAAGGCGTTGCCGCCCTGGCCGGCGTTGTGTTTCGCCTTGGCCACGAAGTAGGCCACCACCGGCGCCGACTTGAGCAGGCGCAGCGCCTTGAGGGTGAGCAGTTCGGGGTCGCCGGGGCCGACGCCGAGACCAAGCAGACGACCGGCCATCACTCCACCTCCGAGGCCAGCGCGTTGACCGCGGCCACCGCCATGGCGCTGCCGCCGCGCCGACCGCGCACGATCACGTAGGGCACGCCACGGCTGTCTGCGGCCAGGGCGTCCTTGGATTCGGCGGCGCCGATGAAGCCCACCGGCATGCCGATGATCAGCGCCGGTTTCGCTGCGCCGGCGTCGAGCATTTCCAGCAGGTAGAACAGCGCGGTGGGGGCGTTGCCGATCACCACCACGCTGCCTTCCAGGTGTGCGCGCCAGTGTTCCAGGGCCACCGCCGAGCGGGTGTTGCCGACCTCACGGGCGAGTTCGGGCACGCCGGCGTCGTGCAGGGTGCAGAGCACCGGATTGTTCGCCGGCAGGCGCGGGCGGGTGATGCCCTCGGCGACCATGCGCGCATCGCAGAGGATCGGCGCGCCGGCCAGCAGGGCTGCGCGGCCGGCGGCGCCAGCTCCGGGGGAGAAGCGCAGGTCCTCGACCACGTCGACCATGCCGCAGGCGTGGATCACCCGCACGGCGAGCTTCTCCAGGTCGGCGGGAATGCCGGCCAGGTTGGCCTCGGCGCGAATGGTGGCGAAGGAGCGGCGGTAGATTTCCTGGCCGTCGCGGATGTAATCAAGCATCAGGGAGTCCTGCGGGAAGATGGCGGGCGAACCAGGCGCCGGCCTCGTCGATGGTCATGGACGGCACCAGCAGGCGACCGAAGCCGGTCACCTCGGGGGTGCGTTGATAGAGCTGGTAGTGATCGGGCGTGCTGGCCAGCAGGGTGTAGGGCTGCACCCGCGCGCTGGCGCAACTGCGCGGGCAGGCGCTGAGGTGAGCCTGCGGGCGGGCGCCGTTGGCGCGCAGCAGCTCGGCCAGGTGCAGCGCATGGTGCTTGCTGTCGGCCAGGCCACGGGCGCAGGCGGCCGATCCGGTGCAGGCGACCAGCCCGAGCAGTGGGTCGCCGGCCTCGTGCAGCAGGCCGAGTTCGCCCAGTGCGTTGCACAGGGTTGCCGCCTCGGCCTGCGGCACATTGCCCAGCAGCAGGCCCTGCCAGGGGGTCAGGCGCAGTTCGCCGCCGGCATGCCGCTCGCTCAGCTCGGCGAGGGCCAGCAGCTGTTCGGCGTGCAGGCGGCCCAGCTGGGCCCCGGCGACGACCATGCACAGGCCGGCCCGGGCCTGTGGATAAATCCCTGCGGGCGCCCGCTCGACGCCTGCGGGCGTCTGCCTGTCGGCTGTTGGCGGCTGCAGGGGGAAGTCCAGGCGTGCCTGCAGGCGCTGCAGCAGTTCGCTGGCCGGGAGCTGCGCCAGCAGCTGGCGCATGCGTGATTGTTCGGGCGTGGCCAGTTCGAGGAACAGCAGCAGCAACTGACGCACCAGCTCGACCGCCTGCGCGGCTTCGATGCGTGCCAGCGGCGCGTCGTTGGGGCAGCCGGCCAGGCCCAGCAACAGGTGGCGTTCATCTGCGGCGGCCAGCCACAGGTCGTGCGGGTGTTCGCGCATCGCCAGGGCTTCGCCGCCATCCAGCTGCAAGGCGAACTTGGCTGACAGGGCATGCAGCGCCGGGGTGTCCTGCAGCAGGTCGAGGAGCTGCCCGGCGAGCGGGCGAACGTCCATCCGTGCCTGCGGGTCGAGGCCAGCGGCAGGGCTGAGCAGCAGGTTGCGTACGTCGTCGGCGGCGGCCACGCGCGGACCGACACCGGCAGCGAGCAGTGCGCCGATCAGCGCGCTCTCCTGGCCGGGCAGCACGCCGCGAATCTGCAGGTTGCTGCGGTTGGTCAGCTCCAGGGTACCGCTGGCGTAGCGCCGGGCAGCCTCTCCGATCGCACGCGCCTGGGCACTGTGCAGCACGCCGCCAGGCAGCTTGACGCGGCAGATACCGCCGTCCAGTGCGGGCACGATGCGCAGCAGGCCCGGACAGGCAGAAGCCCGAGGGGTTGGCAGTTCGGCGGTGAGGGGACAGTCGCGCACAGGGTTCACCAGCAACAACGACGCGGCGACCGGACCAGCGAAACCCGTCGAGAGGGTTTCATGGCATCGGTACACCCCGCCCGATGTTGGCACTCGCGACCAGCGTTCGTCGGCAGGTCTCCTGGCTGACAGGTCTTCATCCGCCGCGGCCTTCCCGGTTGCCCAGTGGCGCGTGTGCAGCGGACTCGCTGTTTACAGTTGCGGGGGCAGCTCGGTGGCGACGGTTGATCGCTCCGGATTCCCTCTTCGAGGCTGTCGACGATCCACCGCAGCAACGCCAGGCTCGGAAAGCCGCCGGCGGCTGACGCATGTGCTGCAGATCGTGAACAGACTCTTGGGCCCGTTTACAAGGGGCACCGACGAAGGCGCTATTATGCCCGCTTTGCGCGGCGTCGCGACACGCGCCCTGTCGGCTACTTGCGAGGAAGGTGGATGAAACCCTGGTTGACCCTGGTGGGTATCGGCGAAGACGGCTACCCCGGCCTGGGCAAGGCTGCGCGGCGGGCCCTGCTGGCGGCCACGCGCATCGTCGGTGCGCCGCGCCAGCTGGCGTTGCTGCCGCCGTGCATCGCTGGCGAGCGGGAACACTGGCCGAGCCCCTTCGACCTGCAGCCGTTGCTGGCTCGGCGCGGCGAGGCGGTATGCGTGCTGGCCAGCGGCGATCCGATGTTCTACGGCGTCGGGGCCAGCCTGACGCGGCAACTGGCGGCTGATGAGCTGCAGGTGTTGCCGGCACCGTCGTCGGTGTCGCTGGCGGCGGCGCGCCTGGGCTGGCCGCTGCAGGAGGTGGACGTGGTCTCGCTGGTCGGCCGGCCGCTGGCCACGCTCAATGCCCGCCTGTTTCCCGGTGTGCGCCTGCTGCTGTTGAGCGCCGACGGCGACACGCCTGCCCAGGTCGCCGCAGCGCTGTGCGCGCGCGGTTTCGCTGCCAGTCGCCTGACCCTGCTGGAGCACCTCGGCGGGCCCGAGGAGCGCCGTGTCGATGGCCTGGCCGCGCAGTGGAGCCTGCCGCGCGCGGCCGATCTCAACCTGCTCGCCGTGGAGTGCCTGGCGGACGCCGGGACCCAGGTGCTGCCGCCGACCTGCGGTCTGCCGGACGATGCCTATCGGCATGACGGCCAGCTGACCAAGCGCGACGTGCGCGCGGTGACCCTGGCGCGCCTGGCGCCGCTGCCCGGCGAGCTGCTGTGGGACGTGGGCGCCGGCTGCGGCTCCATCGGCATCGAGTGGATGCGCGCCCATCCCGCCTGCCGCGCCATCGCCATCGAGGCCAACGAGAGCCGTCAGGCGCATATCCGGCACAACCGCGACGTCCTTGGTGTGCCCGCGCTGCAGCTGGTGGCCGGGCATGCGCCGGAGGCCCTGGACGGATTGCCGGCGCCGGATGCCATCTTCATCGGCGGCGGCGTCACCGTGCCGGGGCTGCTGGAGCAGTGCTGGGCCGCGCTCAAACCGGGCGGGCGGCTGCTGGCCAACGCGGTGACGATCCAGAGCGAGGCGGCGCTGGTGGCCTTTCGCGAACGGCAGGGCGGCGAGCTGCTGCGCCTGACGGTGGCGCAGGCGCAACCGCTGGGCGGGTTCGATACCTGGCGGGCGGCGTTGCCGATCACCCTGCTGGCGGTACGCAAGCCGTGAGGCCGCGCATCCTGCTGCTGGGCGGCACCAGCGAGGCGCTGCGCCTGGCTCGTCAGCTGGGCCCCGAAACGCTGTACAGCCTGGCCGGCCTGGGCCGGGTACCGGACGACCTGCCCTGTCGCGTGCGGGTGGGCGGCTTCGGTGGTGCCGACGGGCTGGCCGCGTTCATCGCTGCCGAAGGCATCGAACTGCTGCTGGACCTGACCCATCCCTACGCCGCGCAGATCAGCGCCAACGCGGCGCGTGCCGCTGTGCTCAGCGGTGTGCCCTGCTGGGCGCTGCGGCGCCCCGGTTGGCAACCTGCGGCCGGCGACGACTGGCGCGAAGTGGAGGGCTGGGACGGGCTCAGCCATGCCCTGGCACCCTTCCAGCGGCCATTCTTCACCTCCGGGCGCGAGCCGCTGGCGCATCTGCATGAGATTCCTGCGCACCAGCGCTGGACGGTGCGTTGCCTGCAGAGCGAGCCGGCGCCGCCCCGCGCGGAGATCATCGGGGCCCGCGGGCCTTTCTCGCTGGACGAGGAGCGTGCCCTGTTCGCCCGCATTCGCTGCGACGTGCTGGTGAGCAAGAACAGCGGCAGCCAGGCGACCGAGCCGAAACTGCAGGTGGCGCGCGAGCTGGGTCTGCCGGTGCTGCTGTTGCGCCGGCCCGAGCCGGCGCCGGCAACGCGCAGTTTCTGCGACCTGCAGACGCTGCTCGAGGCGTTGCCGCGCTAGGTCGCCTTCACCAGCAGGCCGTCACTCAGCCACTGGTGCAGCCAGCGCGCGGCCTGCACAGGGGCCTGCTCCCCCAGTTCCTGCAGGCTGTCGCACAGCTCGGCGAAGTTCAGCCCCTCACAGGCCATGGCCTGCAAGGCCCGCGCTTGCGCGGGGTCGAGACTGCGATAGCGGGTGACCAGTTGCTCACGCCAGATCAGGCAGGTCTCGGCGTGCTCCAGGGCATGACTGCCCGGGAATGCCTGCTCGTGCTTGAGGGCACGCCACAGCTCCAGGCTGTTGTGCTGCAGGGTCAGCCATTGCACGCTCGGTTGCAGCGCCACGCGCAGCAGCGGCCAGTCCTGCGCCGCCAGGTGCGCCAGGTGTTCGGCACGCAGCAGTTCTGCATCGTGGGCGTCGAAGGCCAGGGTGAAGGCCCATTCCAGGCGCGCCAGTTCGGCCAGCGGTGCAGCCTGCTCGGCGACCAGGTGCTGCTCGATGAAGCCGGCCAGGTTGGCGCCCAGCCAGCGCAGGCTGAAGTGCGCCGAGGGATGGGCATCGAGGTAGTCGCGGCCGAGGCGCTCGAAGTCGTCGTCGCCGAGCCAGGCGTGGATCGCCGCGTAGTCGCCCTGCAGGGCTTCGAGCAGGCGTGCGCGATAGGCGTTGTGATAGATCGCCAGGCCCTGTTCGGCGCTCAGCGCAGCGCTGCCAAGCAGGCTGGCGGCGAGGGCGGCATCGGGCGTCGACTGGTTGCCGAGCAGGTAGCGCTCGACCTCGCGCTGCCATTCGTTCAGGCGCATGCCGCCTCCTCGCCGAGCACCTCGCGGGCGATGCGCCGCGCCTGCTGCAGTTCGCTCAGCAACTCGTCGAGAGGCGGCAGGTGGTCGTCCCGCTCGAGCAGGGTGGAAACCGGGCCCAGGTGCGCCAGGGTGCGCCGGTACAGCTGCCAGACCGGGTCGCACACCGGGTGGTCGTGGGTGTCGATCAGGTAGTCGCCGTAGTCGTGGTGGCCGGCCAGGTGGAACTGGCGGATGCGCTCGGCCGGCAGCGCGCTGATGAAGTCCCACGGCTCGAAGCCATGGTTGCGCGCGCTGACGTAGACGTTGTTGATATCCAGCAGCAGCTCGCAGCCGCTGAGTTCGCACAGGGTCGAGAGAAACTGCCATTCGCTCATCTGGTCATCGGCGCAGCGCAGGTAGCTGGAGACGTTCTCCAGGACCAGCGGCCGCTCCAGCACGTCCTGCACCTGGCGCACGCGTGCGGCGACGTGCTGCAGGCTTTCCTCGGTGTAGGGCAGCGGCAGCAGGTCATGCAGCTGGTGGGCATTGCCCCGGCTCCAGCACAGGTGGTCGGAGATCCACGCCGGGCGCACGCGCCTGGCCAGTTGCGCCAGGCGCTGCAGGTAGTCGCGGTCCAGCGCGTGCGGCCCGCCGATCGACAGCGATACGCCGTGCATGACCAGCGGGTAGTGTTCGGCGATGGCGTCGAGGTAGTACAGCGCCTTGCCGCCATCGACCATGTAATTCTCGGAGATGATCTCGAACCAGTCGACCGCGGGCCGCCGTTCGAGGATTTCCTGGTAGTACTCGCTGCGCAGGCCCAGGCCGTGGCCGAGCATCGTCGTTGCTTTCATCGCCGCCTCCGCAGGTGAAAACGGGGCGACCGGCCGGCCGCCCCTCGTGGCTCTTAGGCGCCTACGGTGCCGCCGGCAGCGGAGCACTCTGCCTTGGTCATCACCTTGAAGCCATGGCCCTTGCAGACTGCCTGGCCCTTGCAGGCGTTCTCGGCGGTCTTGCAGTCGTTCTGGCCTTTGCAGGAGGTCACGCCGTAGCAGTGTACGGTCGCTTCCTCGGCCGAGGCGACGCTGGCGGTCATGCCGGCGAACAGCGAGGCGGCGGCGAAGGCAATGGCGGCGCCAGCGGCGGTGGTCTTGATAGTCATGCGCTTATCCTCTGGAAATTGGAGAGGCCGGCTGAAGCATCGTCGTTCAGGCCCGGCAACTCACTAGAGTCGGACCTGCCGCTGGCGTTACAGGGGTGGAAAAAACTTTCTGCTCAGTGCGTCGGCGCGCCGCCGTCTGGCTGGTCGATACGCAGTTCCGGCACGGCCCGCCCCGCGACCAGGCGCTCGTCCACCAGGCGGATGACCGCTGCCTCGTCGCTGACGCCGTACCACTCGCCCTGTGGATAAAGGCTCGCCGTCGGGCCCAGGTCACAGGGAAACTGGCACTGGCTGCGGGTGATGTGCACACCGCCGGGACATTCCAGGCGGCCAGCGGCCTTGAGGCGCTGGCGCAGGGTTTTCCACAGGCCGAGGGCGCCCTTGCGCGTGCAGCGCGGGCCGTTGCACAGCAGCAGGCGCTGGCTGTGCGGCGGAATCTGCGACCAGGGGTGCTGCTCGGGCAGGGCCGGCACGTCTTGGCAGGGCAGGTGGCGGCCGGTCTGTTCGAGCAGTGCGGCCAGGCCGTCCAGCCAGGCGTCCTCGAGGGCGCTGCACACCACGAAGACGGCTTCGCCGTTGCCGCGCTCGGCGATGCGCTGGCGCAGCCAGTCACGGTGCATGGCATCGGCGCGGGGTTCCAGGTCGACCACCAGCAGCGGCCTTGGTGCATCCGCCACCGCCTGCCAGAAGGCTTCGGGGTCCTGCTCGCTGTCGTGCAGATGGGACTCGCCAAGCAGGGCTTCGGCGCGCTGGCGCAGGCTCTGGGCCAGTGCACCACGGGACAGGCCCGGCCCGCTGAACAGGACGCGGGCGTAAGCGATTCGAGTCATGGCCGTCTCCGGGAAAAGGGTGGGGCAGTCTAGCGGCTCGGCGCGCTGCGCGCAGGCCCAATGCCCGAGGTGCCTTGACTCGAGGCGGCGGCGATGGTCATATCCGCCCCGCTTCAGGTGTCTCACGCCGCCGCGCGTGAGGTGAAACGGGAAGTCGGTTGAAGTCCGACGCTGCCCCCGCAACGGTAAGCGAGCGACCGCATCGAAACGCCACTGTGCGCCACGCGCATGGGAAGGCGATGCGTTCATGCCCCTCGCAAGCCCGGAGACCGGCCTGGAGTCACTCTGTCTGGCAACCCGCGGTGGGCGGGCGTTGACTCCAGTAGGGCGCGTTCGTGCCCCTGTCTGCTGTTGCGCATTTCCATCGGATTGCCGTGCCTTTTCCTTTGCGATGGAACACTCATGGCGCGCCATTTCCGCTTCAACGACCTTTTTTCTCAGGACTTCCTGCGCCTACCGGCTGGCCCGGGCGAGCGGCTGCGAAACAGCATAATGTTATGTTATAACAATAGCATTACGCCTTTCGGGTCTGCCTCATCCGCGACGACATCTGCTGTCGAGCCAGTGGCGCGGGTCCCCGCCGGGCCGGTTTCCCTGCGCAATCCTGGACGTTCTGCCGTGTCTCACTCCCTGTTGTATTGCTCCGTGCCACTCGCCCTGGCGTTTGCCGGCCTGGCCGTGGCCAGCGAAGACCCCGTCGACCTGCCCGGGCTGACCATCCAGGCCAAGGCCGCCGAGGAGGGCGAAACCGACCTGAGTACGCCCACCAGCGCCGGCTCGCGGCTCGAGCTGTCGGCCCTGCAGACGCCGGCCAGCACCACCAGCCTGAGCGGCGCCGAGGTGCGCGGGCGCAACAACCGCAGCGTGCAGGATGCGGTGACCCGCACGCCGGGCATCAGCAGCATCGGCACGCCGGGTAACGGCGGCACCGCGCTGTCGGCGCGTGGCTTCAGCGGCCATTCCGCGACCATGCAGCTGTACGACGGCACGCGCCAGTACGTCGGAGCCGGCACCGTGACCTTCCCGGTGGACACCTGGTCCGTGCAGCGTATCGACGTGCTGCGCGGCCCGGCTTCGGTGCTGTACGGCGAGGGCGCCACCGGCGCGGTGATCAACGTGGTGCCGAAGAAACCCTTCGCCGGCCCGATCCACAATCAGCTGCGCCTGGGTTACGGCAGCGACGACCGGCGGCAGATGGCGCTGGACAGCGGTGGCTCGCTGAGCGACGCGCTGAGCTATCGCTTCAACGTCAATCAGCAGGCCAGCAACGGCTGGGTGGACCGGGGCGACTCGAAGAGCCTGGCGTTCAGCGCCGCGCTGCGCTGGGAGGCGAGTGACGAGCTGAGCTTCACCCTGTCCCACGACCATGGCGACCAGGACCCCGAGCGCTACTTCGGCACCCCGCTGGTCAACGGCCACTACCGCGAGAGCCTGCGTGAGCACAACTACAACGTCGGCGACGCCGAGGTCCGCTACAACGACCAGATCACCCGCCTGGTGACCGACTGGCGCATCAACGATGCGCTGACGGCGAGCAACCAGCTCTACTACATCAAGACCCAGCGCTACTGGCGCAATGCCGAGTCCTACCGCTGGCAGCCGGGCGACGTGGTGCTGCGCAGTGACTTCTACGAGATCAAGCACACCCAGGAGCAGGTCGGCGACCGTCAGAGCTTCACCCTGGACCACTCACTGTTCGGTCTCGACAGTCGCACCGTGGTGGGCGTGGACTACAACCGCATCCACTTCGCTCGCCAGCATGACTTTGCCAGCAGCTTCAGCGACAGCGTGCCGCTGGCGGGTTCTGGCGGTGGCCGCTACCAGAGCGACGATCCGCAGGGCTACGGCCCGCGCGAACGCAACCTGGCCCGGCAGTTCTCGCTGTTCGCCGAGAACCGCACGCAACTGAGCGAGCGCCTGTCCCTGGTAACTGGCGTGCGCCGCGACCAGGTGCACATCCAGCGTGACGACCTGCTCGGCGACAGCCGCGTCGATCGCAGCCTGAGCGGCGGCAACTGGCGCGCCGGCCTGGTGTTCGCCCTGACCCCGGAGCTGTCGCTGTACGGCCAGCATGCCACCAGCACCGAAGGGGTGAACAACCTGCTCACGCTCAGCCCCAGCCAGCAACAGTTCGACCTGAGCCGGGCCAGGCAGACCGAGGTCGGCCTCAAGCAGGCGTTCTGGAACGGTCAGGGCGAGTGGACGCTGGCCGCCTACCACATCGTCAAGAAGAAGCTGCTCAGCCGCGAGACCCCCAGCTCGCCCACCGAGCAGGTCGGCCAGCAGTCCGCCGACGGCCTCGAGGCCAGCCTAGAGCTGGCGCTGGGGCGCGGCTGGCAGGTATCGGCCAACGCAGCCTTCGTCCGCGCCGAGTACGACGACTTCGTCGAAGGCGGTGGCGAGCGCAGCGGCAATCGTCCGAGCAACGTACCCCGGCGCACCGCCAACCTGTGGTTGAACAAGGCGCTGGGTCATGGCCTGGATGTCGGTGTCGGCGCGCGCTATGTCGATGCCCGCTACGCCGACGCCGCCAACCAGATCGAGGTACCCGGCTACACCGTGGTCGACGCCAACATCGCCTGGCAGGCGCTGCCGGACGTGCGCCTGGGCCTGGAACTGAACAACCTGTTCGACTGCCAGTACGCGACCACCGCCAGCAGCGCGGGGCAGCAGTGGTACCTGGGTGCACCGCGCTCGTTCTTCGTCACCGCGGACTACAGCTTCTGATGCAACGCCTGCGTATTCGCCAGCTGGCCTGGTCGCCCAACGGGCAGCAACCGCTGCTCGACGACATCGACCTCGACGTCGCTGACGGCGAGCTGCTCGGTCTGCTCGGCCCCAACGGCAGCGGCAAGACCAGCCTGTTGCGCTGCGCCTATCGCTTCCAGCGGCCCAGCGCCGGCCGCGTCGAGCTGGATGGCGAGGCGCTGTGGCAGCGCTCGCCGCGCTGGTGTGCGCAGCGCGTGGCGGTGGTGTTGCAGGAGTTCCCGCAGGACTTCGGCCTGCGCGTGCACGAGGTGGCGGCCATGGGGCGCACGCCGCACAAGGGGTTGTTCGACAGCGACGATGCCGAGGACCAGCGCCTGGTCAGCGAGGCGCTGGCGCGGGTCGGTCTCGGCGAGCTGGCGCAGCAGCCGTTCGCCTGCCTGTCCGGCGGCGAGAAGCAGCGTGCGCTGCTGGCGCGGGCCCTGGTGCAGCAACCGCAACTGCTGATTCTCGACGAGCCGACCAACCACCTCGACCCACGCTACCAGCTGGAGCTGCTGCGGCAGATCAAGGCGCTGGGGCTGGCGACCCTGGCCAGCTTTCACGACCTCAACCTGGCGGCGGCCTTCTGCGACCGTCTCTGCGTGCTCGATCGCGGGCGCCTGCTGGCGGTCGGAACGCCGGCCGAGGTGCTCACCGCCGAACTGCTGCAGCAGGTGTTCGGCGTGCAGGCCCTGGTCGATACCCATCCACTGGCGGGTTACCCGCGCATTACCTGGATCCTCTGATGAAACGCCTCACCTCGACGCCAAGGCGCCTTCCACGCCGCCGTGTTTCGTTCCTCGTGGCAGCGGCTGCAGGGCTGCTGCTGGCCAGCAGCCCGAGCTGGGCCGTCACCGTGACCAGCTGCGACCGCCAGGTGACCATCGAGCGTCCGCCGCAACGCGCGGTCAGCCATGACATCAGCCTGACCGCCATGCTCCTGGAACTGGGGTTGAAGGCGCGCATGGTCGGCTACAGCGGCGTCAGCGCCTGGAAGACACCGGCGCCCGAACTGCAGGCCGACCTGGATGACCTGCCCGAGCTGGCGCCGCGTTACCCCTCGCTGGAAAACCTGCTGGATGCCGACGCCGACTTCTTCTTCGCCGGCTGGAACTACGGCATGCGCGTCGGTGGCGAAGTGACCCCGGCCAGCCTGGCGCGCTTCGGCATCCCGGTGTACGAGCTGAGCGAATCCTGCGCGCATGTCATGCCCAATCGCGTTGCCAGCCTCGATGACGTCTACGGCGACCTGCGCAACCTCGGCCGCATCTTCGCCGTCGAGGCGCGTGCCGAGGGGCTGGTGCAGGGCATGCAGGCGCGGGTGGCGGCGGTGCAGGCGCGCCTCGGCGAGCAGCCGCAACGGCCGCGCGTGTTCGTCTACGACAGCGGCGAGGACGTACCCTTCAGCGCCGGGCGACTGGGCATGCCGCAGTCGCTGATCGACGCCGCTGGCGGGCGCAACGTGATGGACGGGGTCGCCGGCAACTGGATGCAGGTCGGCTGGGAGGCCGTGGTCGAGCAGGACCCGCAATGGATCCTGATCGTCGACTATGGCGAGCGCAGTGCGGCGCAGAAGCGCGACTTCCTCATGCAGCATCCGGCCCTGCAGGGCGTCAGCGCGATCCGCCAGCAGCACTTCGTGGTGCTGCCCTACCTGGCGGTGACGCCGAGCCTGGACAACGCCGCCGCCATCGAGACCCTGGCCGCCGCGCTGCATCCCGAGGCCTTCGCACCGTGACACGCCTGCGCCTGTTGTTGCTCGTGCTGGCGCTGCTGTTGCTGCTGTCGTGCGCCGTGTCGCTGGCGTTCGGGTCGGCGCAGGTGCCGCTCGAGCGCGTGCTGGCGATTCTCGGTCGGCACCTGTTCGGCATCCAGCCCGAGCAGGCGATCAGCGTCGGCCAGGACAGCATCGTCTGGCAGCTGCGCGCGCCGCGAGTCCTGCTCGGCGCGCTGGTCGGCGCCGGGCTGGCCCTGGTCGGCACCGTGCTGCAGGCGGTCACCCGCAACCCGCTGGCCGACCCGCACCTGCTCGGGGTCAGCTCGGGAGCGGCGTTCGGTGCGGTGGTGGTGGTGCTCTACCTGGGTGAGTTCGCCGGCGTCCTGAGCCTGCCGCTGGCCGCCTTCGTCGGCGCGCTGGCGAGCATGCTGCTGGTGCTGCTGATCGCCAATCGTGGCGGGCGTCTGCACAGCGACCGCCTGCTGCTGGCGGGGGTGGCGGTGTCCTTCGTGATGATGGCGGCGAGCAACCTGCTGCTCTACCTGGGCAACCCGCACGCGGCCAGCTCGGTGCTGTTCTGGATGCTCGGCGGCCTTGGCCTGGCGCGCTGGGAGCTGCTCTGGCTACCGACGCTGTGCCTGGCCCTGGCGTTGCTGGTGCTGCTGGGGCTGGCCCGCGCGCTGAACGGCCTGATGGCCGGCGAGCAGAGTGCGGTGAGCCTGGGCCTGGAGCCGCGCCGTGTACGCCTGCTGGTGTTCGTGGTGGCGTCCCTGCTCACCGGGGTGCTGGTGTCGCTGTCCGGCGCCATCGGTTTCGTCGGGCTGATGCTGCCGCATGTGGCGCGCTTCCTGGTCGGTGCCGAGCACCGCCGCGTGCTGCCGGTGGCGGCGCTGCTCGGCGCGCTGTTCCTGGTCTGGGTCGATGTCGCCGCGCGCACCTGGCTGGCGCCGCAGGACCTGCCCATCGGCATCGTCACCGCGGCCATCGGCGGGGTGTTCTTCGTGGCCCTGCTCAGGCGCCGCTAGTGAGCCACGTCATCCGCCCAGGAGGGATGACCCTGCCCGCCGCACGTCGACGGGCGCCACGATCTGCCCAGGACGTGCGCCGATCTGCAGGCCTGATGCAGTAAAATGGCCCGCGTGTCGATCCCGCGAGCCGTCCCATGCCTTTGCCGCAGCGCCATCGCTACCGTGTTCTGTTCACCGTTCTGGCGATTCTCGTCGGCCTGCTGCTGAGCGTCTGGCTGGGCGGGCGCTATGCCGAACGACGGGCCTGGGACGAGCGCAGCGCCGAAGCCCGTGGCCAGCTGCAGCTGTATGCCCAGTCCATCCGCACACTGGTCGAGCGCTTCAGCTCGGTGCCCGAAGTGCTGGCGCTGGACAGCGACATCCGCAGCCTGTTGCGCGCGCCCCACGACCGCCAGTTGCGCCTGGCGCTGAATCAGCGGCTGGAGCGCCTGAACGCCGCTGCCGGCTCCACCGTGCTGTACCTGCTCGATGCCCGTGGGGAAACCCTGGTGGCCAGCAACTGGCGCGACTGGAGCAGCTTCGTCGGCAACAACTACGCCTTCCGCCCGTATTTCCAGAACGCCGTGCGCAACGGCGGCGCGCGTTACTTCGCGGTGGGCGTGACCACCGGGATTCCTGGTTACTTCCTGTCCCATGTGGTGCGCGGTGACGACGGCGAGCTGCTCGGCGTGCTGGTGGTCAAGCTGGAGCTGGAGGACCTGCAGCGCGAGTGGGTCGGGCAGCCCGGCGTGCTGCTGGTCGCCGATGGCTACCAGGTGGTGATCCTCAGCAACAAGCCGGCCTGGCGCTTCCGCGCGTTGCAGCCGCTGGACGAGCAGGCGCGCGCCGAGCTGGTGGAGGTGCGCCGCTACGCCGAGCAGGCGCTGCAACCGCTGACGCATCGGGTGTACCGACGTATCGACGACGAGGCCGACTGGGCGCGTGTCGACGGCCCCGATGGCAATCACGATTACCTCTGGCAACGCCTGGTCATGCCCGACGAGGGCTGGACCCTGCACCTGCTCAGCGAGCCGGCGGGGCTGGCCGACAGCATCCGCAGCTACCGCCTGGCCGCCGCCGGGGTGTGGATGACGCTGGCCTTCCTGCTGCTGTTCCTCGCCCAGCGACGCAAGAACCAGCGCCTGCAGGCCGGTATCCGCGAGCGCCTGGAACGTGAGGTGGCGCTGCGTACCGCCGAGCTGCGCGAAGCCCAGGACGGCCTGGTGCACGCCGCCAAGATGGCCGCGCTGGGACAGATGTCGGCCGCCCTGGCGCACGAGATCAACCAGCCGCTGACCGCTCTGCAGATGCAGCTCGGCAGCCTGCGCCTGTTGCTCGACAGCGGCCGGCCGGAGGCGGTGCACGAGGGCCTGCAACGCATCGATGGCCTGTTGCAGCGCATGGCCGCGCTGACCGGTCACCTGAAGACCTTCGCGCGCAAGACGCCGGCCGGTCTCAGCGAGCGCCTGTGCCTCGGCGATGTGCTGGAGCAGGCCCTGCAACTGCTGGCGCCGCGCATGCGCAGCGAGCAGGTGGAGCTGCGCACCCAGGTCGACGGCGAGGCCGAAGTGCTCGGGGACGCCATCCGCATCGAGCAGGTGATACTCAACCTGCTGCACAACGCCCTCGACGCCATGCTCGACAGCGATTCGCGCATCCTCCTGGTACGCATCTTCCGTGACGGCGCCGCCTGCGTGCTGAGCGTCGAGGACAGTGGTGGCGGTATCGCCGAAGAGGCCCTCGGCCGGGTCTTCGAACCCTTCTTCACCACCAAGCCGGTGGGCCAGGGGCTTGGGCTCGGGCTGGCGGTGTCCTACGGTATCGTCCGTGACCTCGGCGGCATGCTCGAGGCGCACAACGGCGAGCGCGGCGCGGTGTTCACCCTGAAGCTGCCGAGCGCACCCTGATACCTGTGGGTGCGGCGTCATCCACCCTGCGCCGAGCCTTCGCAGGAGCGGCTTCAGCCGCGAACGGCCGCTGGCCAACGCCGCTCCTGCGGGTTCTTCTCCTGACGCTGCGGATGGTCTCAGGAGATCGCTTCCGGGCTACACTGCCTGCCGTTTTCCTCAGGAGGTGTCATGAGCGCTCAGGTCATAGTGGTCGACGACGAAGCGGCGATTCGCGAGGCGGTCCAGCAGTGGCTGGAACTGTCCGGCTTCACGGTGCGCACCTGTGCCAGCGCGGCCGAGGCCCTGGCCCTGGTCGACCGTGACTTTCCCGGTATCGTCGTCAGCGACGTGCGCATGCCCGGCAGTGACGGCCTGCAACTGCTCGACAGGTTGCTGCAGGTGGACACCGACCTGCCGGTGATCCTGGTCACCGGCCATGGCGATGTGCCGATGGCGGTGCAGGCGTTGCGCCAGGGTGCCTATGACTTCATCGAGAAACCCTTCACCCCCGAACGCCTGCTCGACAGCGTGCGGCGTGCCCTGGACAAGCGCCGGCTGGTCTGCGAGAACCGCCAGCTGCGCCAGCAGGTCGCCGACAAGGGGCGCATCGAGAGCCAGCTGATCGGCATGTCGCGCTCGATGGAAAACCTGCGCCGGCAGATCCTCGAACTGGCTGGCACCTCGGTCAACGTGCTGATCCGTGGTGAAACCGGCAGCGGCAAGGAGCGCGTGGCGCGCTGCCTGCACGATTTCAGCCCGCGCGCCGGCAAGGCCTTCGCCGCGCTGAACTGCGCGGCGATCCCCGAGACCATCTTCGAGAGCGAACTGTTCGGCCACGAGAGCGGCGCCTTCACCGGCGCGCAGGCCAAGCGCATCGGTCGCATCGAGCATGCCGACGGCGGCACCCTGTTCCTCGACGAGGTGGAGAGCCTGCCGCTGGCGCAGCAGGTCAAGCTGCTGCGCGTGCTGCAGGAAAAGACCCTGGAACGCCTGGGCTCGAACAAGAGCATCCAGGTCGACCTGCGGGTGATCAGCGCGGCCAAGCCGGACCTGCTCGACGAGGTCAGGGCAGGCCGCTTTCGCGAGGACCTGGTGTACCGCCTCAACGTGGCCACCCTGCATATCCCGCCGCTGCGCGAACGGCGCGAGGACATCCCGCTGCTGTTCGAGCATTTCGCCCAGGAGGCGGCGCGCCGCCATGGCCGCGAGGCGCCGCCGCTGGCGCCCAGCGAGCTGGCGCGTCTGCTCGGGCATGACTGGCCGGGCAACGTGCGCGAGCTGATCAACGCCGCCGAGCGCCATGCCCTGGGCCTGTCCAGCCCGCCCCCGGCGGAACGTTTCGCCGGCCAGGCGCTGGCGCAGCAGATGGAGGCCTTCGAGGCGCAATGCCTGCACAACGCGCTGCTGCACTGCCAGGGCAACATCACGGCGGTGATGGAGATGCTGCAGCTGCCGCGGCGCACCCTCAACGAGAAGATGCAGCGCCACGGCCTGTCGCGCGGCGACTACCTGCCCGGCGGCGAGGAATGACAGCGGCGCCGCTGTAACCAGTCTGGCGGCGATGTGGCTGGCCGCCTGGCCCGGGACAAGGCGTGGAAACAACCTGATCCGGGCGGGTCTTTCATCCAGGTTCATGCGATAAGCGGATTTCTGCCGACGCCGTCACAGGTGTCGGCGGTTTCTCGCTCAGTGACCGTCTGGTCGCCGGATAGAACCCCTCTACCTCGGGCCTTTCGCGCCCTGGCACGGCATCTGCTATAGCCATGGCAGCCGCGCCGCATCCTGCCGACGTGGCGACCATAACAACGACAAGAGGTCAGCCCATGAACTGCCACGCCCCCCGTACCCTGCTGCACGCGCTGTTCAGCATGGGCCGCCTCCGCACCGCGCTCGCCGCGGCTCTTGTCCAACGCTGCACCCTGCGCTGCTGATCGCGCACCGCCGATGACGCCAGGCCGGCGTCGTCTAGAGTGAAACTCTGCATAAAGCCATAACAACGACGGAGATACTTCCATGCGACTGACCAAGAAAATCAGCCTGTTCGCCGCTGCCGCGGCCATCACTGCCAGCACCGCCGTGCTCGCTGCGCCGACCTTCATCAACGTGCTCACTGGCGGTACCAGTGGCGTGTACTACCCGATCGGCGTCGCCCTGTCGCAGCTGTACACCAATGGCATCGAAGGCTCCAAGACCTCGGTCCAGGCGACCAAGGCCTCGGTGGAAAACCTCAACCTGCTGCAGGCGGGTCGTGGCGAACTGGCCTTCGCTCTCGGTGACTCGGTAGCCGATGCCTGGAACGGCGTGGAAGACGCGGGCTTCAAGGCGCCGCTGAAGAAGCTGCGGGCCATCGCCGGCACCTACCCGAACTACATCCAGATCGTGGCCAACGCCGAATCCGGCATCAAGAGCCTGGAAGACCTCAAGGGCAAGCGCATCTCCGTCGGTGCGCCGAAGTCCGGCACCGAGCTGAATGCCCGCGCCATCTTCAAGGCCGCCGGCCTGAGCTACGAGGACATGGGCAAGGTTGAATTCCTGCCGTACGCCGAGTCGGTCGAGCTGATCAAGAACCGCCAGCTGGACGCCACCCTGCAGTCGTCCGGTCTGGGCATGGCCGCCATCCGCGACCTGGCCTCGACCATGAAGATCAGCTTCGTCTCCATCCCGGCCGACGTGACCGCGAAGATCGACAACGCTGCCTACCAGGCCGCCACCATCCCGGCCGGCACCTACGACGGTCAGGACGCTGATGTGCCCACCGTGGCCATCACCAACATCCTGGTCAGCCACGAAGGCGTCTCCGATGACGTGGCCTACCAGATGACCAAGCTGATGTTCGACAACCTCGACCGCCTGGGCACCGCCCACTCCGCGGCCAAGGACATCAAGCTGGAAACCGCTACCAAGAACCTGCCGATCCCGCTGCATCCGGGTGCCGAGCGCTACTACAAAGAAGTCGGCGCGCTGTAATCACGGCCTGGGCCACGGCGTGCGCGCCGTGGCTCCTGCTACAGAATCGCGAATAAAACCGGCGTTCATGGACGGTGGGTTTTGTTGGCGACTCTGCCCCGTATCGAAGTAGTCATGAGGTTTGCACTCCATGAGTGAACAGAACAACGGCCTGTCCGCCAGTCCGTCCGACTGGCCGAAGGCGCTCTTCGCCGTCGCGCTGCTGTTTTCCATCTTCCAGATCGTCACGGCGGCGTTCCACCCGGTGTCGACCCAGGTGTTGCGTGCGGTGCACGTGGGCTTCCTGCTGCTGCTGGTGTTCATCAGCTACCCGGCGCTGGGCAAGGGCCGTCCGTGGCAGCCGCTGGCCTGGCTGCTGGGCCTGGCCGGCATGGCCACGGCCATCTACCAGTGGTACTTCGAGGCGGACCTGATCCAGCGTTCGGGTGACCTGACCGGCGCCGACATGGTCATCGGCCTGACCCTGGTGGTGCTGGTGTTCGAAGCCGCGCGCCGGGTCATGGGCATCGCCCTGCCGATCATCTGCGCGCTGTTCCTGGCCTACGGCATGCTCGGCCAGTACCTGCCGGGCGACCTGGTGCACCGCGGCTATGGCATCGATCAGCTGGTCAACCAGCTGTCGTTCGGCACCGAAGGCCTGTACGGCACGCCGACCTACGTCTCGGCTACCTACATCTTCCTGTTCATCCTGTTCGGCGCCTTCCTCGAGCAGGCCGGGATGATCAAGCTGTTCACCGACTTCGCGATGGGCCTGTTCGGTCACAAGGTCGGCGGCCCGGCCAAGGTCTCGGTGGTGTCGTCCGCGCTGATGGGCACCATCACCGGTTCCGGCGTGGCCAACGTGGTCACCACCGGCCAGTTCACCATCCCGCTGATGAAGCGCTTCGGCTACCGCCCGGCCTTCGCCGGTGGTGTCGAGGCCACCTCGTCGATGGGCAGCCAGATCATGCCGCCGATCATGGGCGCCGTGGCCTTCATCATGGCCGAGACCATCAACGTGCCGTTCTTCGAGGTGGCCAAGGCCGCGCTGATCCCGGCGCTGCTGTACTTCGGCTCGGTGTTCTGGATGGTTCACCTGGAGGCCAAGCGTGCCAACCTGCGCGGCCTGCCCAAGGACGAATGTCCGAACCCGTGGAAATCCGTACGTGAGCGCTGGTTCCTGCTGATCCCGCTGTTCATCCTCATCTACCTGCTGTTCTCCGGGCGCACGCCGCTGTTCTCCGGCACCGTCGGCCTGGCGCTGACCGCCATGGTCATCCTCGGCTCGGCGATCATCCTGCAGGTGTCGTCCAAGATCATGCGCTTCGCCTTCTGGATCGCCCTGGGCGTGCTCTGCGCCGGCTTCTTCCAGCTGGGGATCGGCGTGGTGTTCGGCGTCATCGCCGTGCTGGTGGCGGTGTGCTGGTTCGTCAAGGGCGGTCGCGACACCCTGACCCTGTGCCTGCACGCGCTGGTCGAGGGCGCTCGCCATGCGGTGCCGGTCGGTATCGCCTGTGCCCTGGTCGGGGTGATCATCGGCGTGGTGTCGCTGACCGGCGTGGCGTCGACCTTCGCCGGCTACATCCTCGCCATCGGCCAGGACAACCTGTTCCTGTCGCTGGTGCTGACCATGCTTACCTGCCTGGTGCTGGGCATGGGCATTCCGACCATCCCCAACTACATCATCACCAGCTCGATCGCCGCGCCGGCGCTGCTTGACCTCGGCGTACCGCTGATCGTCTCGCACATGTTCGTCTTCTACTTCGGCATCATGGCCGACCTCACGCCGCCGGTGGCGCTGGCCTGCTTCGCGGCCGCGCCGATCGCCAAGGAGCGTGGCCTGAAGATCAGCCTGTGGGCGGTGCGCATCGCCATCGCCGGCTTCGTCGTGCCGTACATGGCGGTCTACTCGCCGGCGCTGATGCTGCAGGGCGACAGCCTGCTGGCCACCTTCTACGTGGTGTTCAAGGCCGCGCTGGCCATCGGCATCTGGGGCGTGGTGTTCACCGGCTTCCTGCAGGCCAAGCTGAGCTGGTGGGAGCGCATCCTGGGCCTGGCGGCGGGCACCAGCCTGATTCTCGCCACGCCGATCAGCGATGAGCTGGGCTTCGCCCTCAGCGCGCTGTTCATCGGCCAGCACTTCTGGCGCGCGCGTCGCGCCGAGGTGGCGGCGGCGTGATCGGTCTCTGTCTGGGACTGGCCGGGGCGGTGTGGGCGGAGCTGCCCACCGCCGAGTTCACCCTGGCCTGGACCCACACCATCGAGAAGATCCGCTGGGAAGAGGATTACCGCGTCACCGCCGAGGGCCTGCTCCTCGGCGAGGCGCGGGTCAAGGGTTCCGGCGCCGGGATGGAAATTCCCGATGGCGCCGAACTGCGCAATGGCAGCTGGCACTACCAGCGTCAGCTACCGCCTTTGCAACCCCTGCGAGTCGGGCGTACGCCCGAAGCCGGGGATTACCAACTGTGTATCGACCAGCGTTGTCGCCCGATGAGCGACTGGCTCGGCCCGCCAAAAGCGAGCCAGCCGGCGTTGGAACTCTGGAGCTGCGAGCTGAGCTCCCCTGCGCCTGACGCAGGCTAGGTTCGCCCGAGCGGACCCATGCTCCCGGCGCCACAAGTGCCGGCTGAAAAAGAAGGAAACCCCTATGCGGCGCAAGCCGGTGGGGGTTTTGTTCGTCTGCAGCTACGCTTGAGCAACGCCCCGTTCGAGGAGACCCGTCATGCACCCTGTCTTTCGCTCCGCCCTGCCGCTCGCCCTCTGCCTGTCACCGGCCCTGGCCAGCGCGCTGGATATCCAGCCCGGCGTCTGGGAGGTCAGCTCGCACAACATGCAGGTCGGCGGCCAGGCCATGCCGGCGATGGAGGAGATGCTGGCGCAGCTGCAGAACCTGCCGCCGGAGCAGCGCCAGATGATGGAGAACATGCTGGCCGAACAGGGCATCAGGCTCGGCGCGGGTGGTGTGCAGATGTGCCTCACCGCCGAGCAGATCAAGGCCCAGGACATTCCCCTGCACGACCCCGAGTCCGGTTGCCGCAACGAGGTCCTCGAACGCAGCGCGACGCTGTGGAAGTTTCGCTTCACCTGCCCGGATGCCCAGGGTGAAGGAGAGACGCGTTTCGTCAGCGACAAGGAGTTCACCACCCAGGTCAGCGGTACCTACAACGGCCAGCCGAGCAGCATGGAGAGCCGGGCGCGCTGGGTCGGCGCGGACTGCGCCGTGCTCAAACGCTAGATTTCACAGGCCGTGACGCAGGCGAATGGCCTCGACCTGTTCGCTGCGCTCCTCCAGGAAGCGGTTGAAGGCCTCAATCACTTGCGGGTAGCGGATGCTCGACAGGTAGTAGTGGTCTTCCACGTGCGGCAGCTGCGGGTCGAGCACCAGTGCCTGCTCCGCCAGGTCCATCAGGCGCAGCTGGTGGGCCACCACGCGGGGGTTGAGGTAGACCGCGTCGACCCGGTCGTTGATGGCCATGAGCAGCAGCGACTCGATCTGGTTGGCCTGGATCAGCTTGATACGTCCGGCGTGGATCTCCGTCAGGTACGGCCAGGGGGTGAAACCGTTCTGCGTGCCGAGCAGGCGGATACGCGCCACGCCCTGGCCGAGCTGCTGCGGCTTGACCAGGATGCCATCGACATAGGGCGCCGCCGGGCGGCTGTAGTGGATGGCGTGGCCGGCCTTCTGGTCGGCGTTCCACTGCGGGTGGTCGGGGAACTTCAGGTCGACCCGCTCGCCGAGGAAATCCCCCAGCAGACGCCTCACCGGCAGTGGCACGTAGACGAAGCGGTAGCCGTGCTCGGCGGCAAAGGCATCCAGCAGGTCGCGCGCATAGCCACGGTATTCGCCGTTCTCCACGTCGGAATAGGGCTGGTAGGGCTGCAGTTCCACGCCGACACGAATCACCTCCTGCGCCAGGCAGGGCAGGGCGAGCAGACAGAGGCAGAACAGCTGGGCGAGGCGCGTCTTCATGGGGCAGTGCCAAGGGCGGCAGACTCCATAACCATAGTCGTGCCGCGAAGCCTGTTCAAAGTCGCGCCGGCAGGCGCCCGGGGTGGCGAAAGTGCGCGATATCGCAGTGAACGGGCAGGTTTCAGGCGTCTCAGAGGATGGGCGAGATCAGCCGCGCCACGCGCATGCCCAGCTGCTGCAGGCGGTGCAGGTTGCGGCGGTCGGCATTGACCAGTTCCCGCGAGCGGCTGAAATCCGCCTCCAGCATCTGGGCGACCTCGGCGTTGAAGCCTGCGTCGACTATCAGCAGGCTGGCCTCGAAATTCAGGCGGAAGGAGCGGTTGTCCAGGTTGGCGCTGCCCAGCACGCAGGCGTCGTGGTCGATCAGCAGCGCCTTCTGGTGCAGGAAGCCCGGCTGGTAGCGCAACACGCGCACCCCGGCGCGCAGCGCCTCGAAGGCGTACAGGCTGGACGCGGCATAGACGATACGGTGATCGGGGCGCGCCGGCAGCAGCAGGCGCACGTCCACCCCGCGCATCACGGCCAGGCGCAGGGCGGCGAACAGGGCTTCGTCGGGGACGAAGTACGGGCTGCTCAGCCACACGCGTTCGCGCGCGGCGTGGATCGCCTCGACGAACATCAGCGAGCAGGTTTCCTGGGCGTCGGCCGGACCGCTGGCGATCACCTGGCAGAGCACGCCGGGTTCGTCCTGCTTGCTCGGCATCAGCAGCGGCGGCAGCTTCTGGCAGGCCCAGTACCAGTCTTCGGCGAAGGCTTCCTGCAGGCTGGCCACCACCGGCCCGCGCACTTCCACGTGGGTGTCGCGCCAGGGCGCCAGCGGCGGCTTCTGCCCGAGGTATTCGACGCCGACATTGAGGCCGCCGAGAAAGCCGATCTCGCCATCGACCACGACGATCTTGCGGTGGTTGCGGAAGTTCAGCTGGAAGCGATTGAACAGGCCGGAGCGGGTGGGGAAGGCGTGCACCTGGACGCCACCCCGGCGCAGCCGATCGATGAAGGCGCCGGACAGCGCATGGCTGCCGACGCCGTCGTACAGCACGTGCACCTGCACCCCTGCTGCGGCGCGCTCGAGCAGGATGTCATGCAGGCGGCGACCGAGGCTGTCGTCACGGATGATGAAGAACTGCAGCAGGATCACCTGCCGGGCGCCGGCCAGCGCTTCGAGCATCGCCGCGAAGGTGGCTTCGCCGTCGATCAGCAACTGCACCCGGTTGCCGGTCAGGCCGGGCAGGTGCGACAGGCGCGGCAGGGCCCGCAGGCGTGCATAGGCGGGCGACAGGTGCGCCGCCTTGGCTTCCTCGACCCAGGGCCGCCAGTCCTGCTCGGCCATGGCCAGGTGCATTTCCCTGTCGGCCTGGCGGCGGGCCTTGACGTAGGCGTCGAAGCGGCTGCGGCCGAACACCAGGTATGGCAGCAACGTCAGGTAGGGCATGAAGAACAGCGACAGTCCCCAGGCCAGGGCGCCCTGGGCGGTGCGTACGGTCAGCACGGCATGGATCGCGGCCAGCACACCAAGGGCGTGGATGCTGGCGATCAGGTAGGCGAACAGGTGGGGAATGCCGAAATCCGCAGGCATGCAGGGTCTTCCTTTGCACGGGCTGTGTGCAGCTGACCACGGGGGTTACGCAGCGTTCGATGGTCATCCTGCCATGGCCATCCGGGGAATGGCAGTGCCAGGCAGATGGCCAGCTTCCGGGGAATTATTCGAGGCTTTCACGTGTCTTGGATTCTGAGTGAGCGGAATTCATGTGTTACCCTTTCCCGTTCGACCCGACTGTGGGTCGTCTTTAATTGGAGGAGGGCATCCGTCCTGTTCACGCTCGTCTAGCGAGTCAAACGCATCAAGGAGCACGCCACGTATGGGAAACGTCCCTTCGCATGACATGACCCCGCCACCCGCAGCGGAAACCCACGAGGGCATCCCGGCACCGACCGGTGAAGCCAACCTGATCGACACCGATTACGTCATCGGTCAGGACAACATCAAAGGGCAGTTCGTCTTCGCCCTCGACATCCATGGCAAGGTCTTCACCATTTCCGCGCTGGTCGCGGTGATCTTCGTGATCCTGGCCCTGGCTCTGCAGAACCAGATCGAACCGCTGTTCAGCGGCGTGCGCGACTGGCTCACCCACCACATGGCCTGGTTCTTCATCGGCGCCGCCAACATCTTCGTCCTGCTCTGCCTCGCGCTGATCGTCTCGCCATTGGGCAAGGTGCGTATCGGCGGCAAGGAAGCGACCCCCGACTACACCTACATGGGCTGGTTCTCCATGCTGTTCGCCGCCGGCATGGGCATCGGCCTGATGTTCTACGGCGTGTCCGAACCCATGTCGCACTACAGCTCGTCGATCGCCGGCATCACCGTCGGTGAAGACGGCGTGCGCACCGACTGGGCACCGCTGGGCGGGGCCGAAGGCAACGCCGAGGAAGCGGTGCGCCTGGGCATGGCCGCGACCATCTTCCACTGGGGCCTGCACCCCTGGGCGATCTACGCTATCGTCGCCCTGGCCCTGGCGCTGTTCTCGTTCAACAAGGGCCTGCCGCTGTCGATCCGCTCGATCTTCTACCCGATCCTCGGTGAGCGCGTGTGGGGTTGGCCGGGGCACATCGTCGACATCCTCGCGGTGTTCGCCACCCTGTTCGGCCTGGTCACTTCGCTGGGCCTGGGTGCCGAGCAGGCGGCTGCCGGGGTGGAGTACCTGTTCGGCATTCCGGCCACGGACACCACCAAGGTGCTGCTGATCATCGCCATTACCATGATCGCCCTGGCCTCGGTCGTCGCCGGTCTGGACAAGGGGGTCAAGCGCCTGTCGGAGATCAACATGGGCCTGGCCATGGCCTTGCTGCTGTTCGTGATCATCGCCGGGCCGACCCTGGTGATCTTCACCGACTTCTTCAAGAACCTCGGCGCCTACCTGCAGTACCTGCCGGCGCTGTCCAACCCGGTCGGGCGCGAGGACGCCAACTTCAGCCAGGGCTGGACGGCGTTCTACTGGGCCTGGTGGATC
>MDSZ01124124.1_pt1 | contig 58668 bp, 51 predicted proteins | sample 811201 | NCBI WGS metagenome assembly MDSZ01 (sample SAMN05326647, study PRJNA326480) | marine metagenome | isolation source: seawater | place: Indian Ocean: North | collected 2010
AATATTATGTGGAGGAACTGGTTCAAGATTATGGCCTTTATCTAGAGAAAGTTTTCCAAAACAATTCTTATCGCTTAATTTGAATGAAGAAAAGTCTCTATTACAAAAAACACAGGAAAGATTAAAAGATATCAAGAATATTGAGAATCCTATTCTTATTTGTAATGAAACACATCGTTTTATTGCGGCAGAACAAATGCGCGAAATAAATGTCTCTCCCAATAAAATTCTTTTAGAGCCATTTGGAAGAAATACTGCTCCAGCCATAACATTAGCGGCTCTTATTGCATTGGAAAATTATTCAAATCCCAACCTTATTGTACTTTCGGCAGATCACCAAATAAAAAATGAGGAAGATTTTGTTGAAGCTATCAAACGAGGTATTACTTATTCGGAAGATAATAAACTTGTTACTTTTGGAGTTTTACCAACTTGTCCCCATACTGGATATGGTTACATTCAAGGTAAGGAGCCTTTTAATGAAAAGGAAATAAAAGGAACAGAAATTATTAATTTTGTCGAAAAGCCTAGTTATGAGAAAGCGTGCGAATTAATAAAAAATAAATGTTACACTTGGAATAGTGGGATATTTCTTTTTAAGGCAAAACAAGTTTTGGAAGAAATTGAGAAATATTCACCCGAAATTCTAGAGTGTTGCAAAAAATCAATTAATAAAAAAAGTTCAGACTTAGACTTCCAAAGGTTAGATAAAAATGAATTTGATAAATGTCCAAATATTTCTATTGATTATGCAGTTATGGAAAAAACTAGAAAAGGTATTGTTTTACCTATGGATGTAGGCTGGAGTGATATTGGCAATTGGCAAGCGGTTTGGGAGAATTCACAGAAAGATAATATGGGAAATGCTATTGAAGGAAAAGTTATAGTGGAGGATTCAAAAAATTGCCTTTTTAAAACTGAAAATAGATTAGTTGTTGGTCTTGGTCTTGAAGATTTAATTATTGTAGATACCAGAGATGTTTTATTAGTTTCACGTAAAGATCAAGCACAAAAGATTAAGGAAGTTGTTAAAAAACTTAATTCTTCTGGGATGAGAGAGGGGCAAGAGCATAAAAAGATATATAGACCATGGGGATCATATATTTCTGTCCTTGAAGAAACAAAATGGAAAGTAAAAATGATTTTCGTTAAGCCGGGCGAGAGTTTATCCCTTCAAATGCATCATCATAGGGCAGAACATTGGGTGGTTGTAGGCGGAGTAGCAAAAATTGATCTTGATTCAGAACAAAAAACTTTATTAGAGAATGAAAGTACTTATATACCAATTGGTTCTAAACATAGACTGAGTAATCCTGGCAAGATTCCGTTGATTTTAATTGAAATACAAACTGGAAATTATCTTGATGAAAACGATATTGTAAGATTTGACGATAAATATGGGAGATTAAAAATTGATCCATAGCTAATTTAATTTCTAAAATGTATTTATTTAATTGATGAAAATTTTAAAATATTTTTTAATTTATCAAAAACTTTTCTCATTATAAAATTTAATGTTTATAACGTTCTTTAGCAAAATTGCCTTTTATATAATATCGACATCTATTATTTACTTTAAAGCCCTAAAACGTTATAGATAAAATTCAACTTATTAATGAAGGATGTTAAGACTTATAAAGTAAGAAATATATGTTGCATTGGAGCGGGATATGTAGGTGGGCCTACAATGGCGGTAATTGCAGAACAGTGTCCCAATATTAATGTTTATGTAGCTGATATTGATAAACAAAAAATTGCCAAATGGAATAGTAATGATTTGAGTTATTTGCCAGTATACGAGCCAGATTTAGATAAAATAATAAAAAAATGTAGAAATAAAAATTTATTTTTTTCTTACGATATTCAAGAATGCATTAGTAAGGCTGATATTGTCTTTATTTCTGTTAATACTCCCACCAAAGTAAGAGGATTTGGAGCTGGAAAAGCTAGTGATCTTAAATGGGTGGAGGCTTGCGCAAGACAGGTTGCAAATTTTGCAAGAAAACATACTATTGTCGTTGAAAAAAGTACATTACCAGTTAGGACAGCCGAAGTAATAAAAAATATTTTAGAAATTTCACAAAGAAATATAAAAAATAATGATGATACCCCAACTTTTGATGTACTTTCAAATCCGGAATTTCTTTCTGAAGGTACAGCTGTAAATGACTTAAGATATCCTGATAGAGTTTTAATTGGCGGGGATAATTTTGACGCAATACGTGTCTTAACTGAGATTTATAAAAGTTGGGTTCCAGAAGAAAAAATCTTACATACAAATATATGGAGTAGTGAATTAGCAAAATTAACAGCAAATGCTTTTTTAGCTCAAAGGATAAGTTCTATCAATTCTATAAGTGCAATCTGCGAAGCAACAGGGGCTGATGTCAGAGAAGTATCTCGTGCAATTGGTACAGATAGTAGGATTGGCTCAAAATTTTTAGATTCTGGGCCAGGTTTTGGAGGAAGTTGTTTTAAAAAAGATATCTTAAACCTTGTTTATTTAGCAAATTTTTATGGGCTTCAAGAAGTTGCCAATTTTTGGGAGAGTGTGGTTAATATTAATACTTGGCATCAAAGAAGAATATCTCAACTTGTTATTAAGAACTTATTTGGAACTCTAGCAGGAAAAAAATTAGTAATTTTAGGTTTTGCTTTTAAGGCTAATACAAATGACACAAGAGAATCTGCTGCGATTCAAATATGTAAGGACTTCATTAATGAAGGTGCTAATTTAATTATTCATGATCCAAAAGTCAATCCCCAGAAGATAGAAGAGGACTTAGGGATGAAACAGTTTAATAAAAACACAAAAAATAATTATTCAGAAAGTTTTAATGGATTGGGAAGTTGGATTTATAGCCCAGGGCTTGACATTTTTGATAATGCTTATGCAGTTTTAGTCTTAACTGAATGGCCAGATTATGCCTCCTTAAATTGGAAAGAAATAGCAAAAAAAATGATACAACCTGCTTGGATTTTTGATTCAAGGTCAATTGTAGATGCAGAAAAGGTAAAAGATGCAGAACTTAATTTGTGGAGAGTTGGTGATGGATCATGAAATTTAAAATTCTTATTTTATAACAATCAAGAATTTAGATGAAGCGAAGCGGACTTTAACCGCTGAATCTTCAAAACTACTATGTAGTAGTAAAAAACCGTGCAAATAGACGCAATTACTGAATTTATGAAGGTTTCTAAAATAGCTGAGTAAAGTAATAAGTGCAGAACTGTCCAAAAATATATAAGTAAGTAAATCTAGAGATATAAATAGTTTTTGACTTATTTATTAATTATAGTTTATGCCCTAAAAGACGGGTTAAAGAAGTTCAATTTACGACGTATTCAAACTTAATGGTTCTTTTTTTAATCCTCTAACTTCACAAAACATAAATATCGAAATGTAGGTAAAAATTTTATTCCAGACTAAAAGAAAAAAGACCAAAGATATTATCAGAATCTATAATTTAAGTTTTAACGCCAAAATTCATTAGCGTATTAATAAATGGAATGGTTGAAATTTTAGGTGGTTTAACTTCTTATACAAATTTATCTAAAATATAGATTATCCGAGATATACCTTTTGGTAAAGGTGGAGAAAAAAAAGAGCTTTTATTAACTTAAATTTTTATATGAATTAATCAGACTATATTAATGATTTACGTATATTTGATGGAGATAGTATTTTTCTTCCAAAATTAAATAAACCTTCTCCAAAACAAATTCCACAATCTATTTTATGTGGTCTTTCCCCTAAATTTATAACAGTAGACATTTATGGTCGAGTTGAAAGTCCTGGAAATATAAAATTACCTTTGGAATCTACATTATCAGATGCAATTGATTTGAATGGACCAAAAACCTCCTTATCAGGAAAGATTGTTTTAATTAAATATGATGTAGATGGGACAGTTATAAAGAAAAATATTTCATATTCTGCTAGTGCAAAAAGAGATTCGAAAAGGAATCCTGTTTTAAACGAAGGAGATTTAATATCAGTTAAAGATAGTTTTTTCGGAAAAAGTACAGGCGTGATTACAGAATTTACTGCACCATTTGTAGGATTTATTTACTCAAAGAATTAATTAAAAGTTTTAATTAAAAAGTTGAATATATAATTAATATAGTTAGGAATTATTTGCTCAAAAAAAATTTTCTTAGTTAGATATATCTATTTTTATTTAATAACAGTTTCATAATCTAAAGAGAAAAAAATTAGGGTATTAAATTTTAATTTATAAAGTTTATGTTATTTTAATTTTAAAAGAGTTTATGAATAGAAATTTTTAATTTGAGAGATTTATAAAGCCAGTAATTGATTTATTAATACTTTCGCATTTTGAATTTATGATATCTAAATCATTTGATTTAGTTACTCCTAATTCTGTTAACACCAAAATATTCTCAAATTGAGTAAGTTTTATAAAATCATTTTCCAAAACAAAAGAAAGTTGATTAGAAAATTTATTTAAATTTTTTATTATTAGATTTATTTTCTCTTTTTCTATCTTTCCTGCAATTATTATTGCAACATTACCTTTTAGATTTGCAAAAAACCCTATCTGTATAATCTGAAAAACTTCCTTAAATTCACTTTTATAATCAAAAGATAAATTAGTTATTAATTTCCATTTTGAAATTCTAATCATTTCTTTTACTGAATAAATAACCTTTCTCTTTTTTTCATCAAAATATGCAACCCCTGAGCCTACAATTAAACTTGAGATAAAAGATATCAATACCATTTTCTTTCTTTGAGGCGCTACAGGAATGTCCAATAATGTAGGATTTGAAATTAGTCTCCAAGGATCTTTATATCTTGCTCTCTCTAATTGAAGTTGTGTATAACTTTCAATCAATTTATCATATGTTTTTAAATCTTTTTCTGCTTCAGTAATTAGTTGTCTATATTTTATTAAGATTTCTTTAGATCTTTTGGATTTTTTTAAGTTGATTTCTTCAGCATATTTTTTTGTTTGTAAGAAATTTATAGTCTCATTTCTTAATGCCGAAATTAGAATACCTTTCTTATTCTCGAGTTTTTTTATTGACTTATCATTAGCTTTATAAACAGTCTTTGCAATAATTAATTCTTTTTCAACATTTAATAATTCATCGAGCATATTATTCATTTCATTATCGAGAATATTATCGAGAATTGGTTTTGAAAGAAATTTTACAAAATCACTATCTTTTTCAAGATTATTAATTTGTTGAAGTTGCGCGTCAATTATTCTCAATTTATTAGCTGAATTTATTCTATTAACCTCTACATTTATTTTTTGATATATATCCCCTTTTTCTTTATCATTATTTTGATTACCTATAAAAAAATTAAAATCATGCTCATTTGCAAATTCTTGAACTTTCTCGATAGATTCAGCACTCTTATTTTTAAATAAATCTATTTGATTTTTAAAATATTCAAGGCCTAAATCTAAATTCCTTAATCTGGCTTGATTAGAATATTCTTGATAAGAATTTGAAATTTTTTGTAAAGTTGATAATATTAAATCTTTATCAGAGTCCCTATAAGAAATATCTAATACAGATGAATTTCTTTTCAGTTCTATTTTTATACCATCTCTCCAATTTTTATATAAAAGATCTTCTTTACTTATTTTCTTTTGCTTTAAAACATATTGATATATTTTATTTAATAAAAGAGGACTTCTAAGAATTTCAACTTCTGTTTTTAACTCATTATTAGAAATATTTATAAATTGACTCAATCTAGAAGAATCAAAACTATTAACTAAATCTTTATTAGAATCAATAACAATCTGAAAATTACCTTCCCATATCCTTTTAGCACTTAAAGCAGCTGTAACGCTAATAATAATACTTATTAATCCAAAAATAGCTATTATGGATTTTCTTCTTATTAGGGTTTGAATTATTTCAGAAAAATCAATTTCATTTTCTAGTTCATTATTTTTATTAATTGAATTATTTTCCATTTAAATAATTTCTAAAAATATTAGTAATTTCTAATAAAATAATCATAGCTTTATAGATGCATACTATCATTTAAATTTGAATTATTTGTAAAAGTTTTGATGTAAAATAAATGGAACTTTATTATAGAAGATGAAGACTCTTGGTATCAGTTATATGGCTTTTGATACTTCAGCCGCTTTAATGATTGATGGAGAATTAATATCTTGTTGTGAAGAAGAAAGATATAATTTAGACAAACATACACGAGAATTTCCAATAAGTGCAATAAAAAAATGCTTAAGTAGTTCTAATTTATCGATTAACGAAATTGATAATATATGTTTTGGTTTTAATCCTGATTTATATCATAACTACCCACTAAAAAATAAATTAAATAGAAGACCATTACCACTCGTAAACGACATTAAAACAAAAGTAGAAACTGATCTTCGATTTAATGGGAAAATTGAATTTTATGAACATCATTTATGTCATGCTGCTAGTGCCTATTATCCAAGCGGATATAAAAATGCTGTAATTTTGAGTAACGATGGTATTGGTGAAGTTTCATGTTCAATTATAGCTAGGGGTTTAGAGAATAAATTAATTCCAATTTATAGAGATAATTATTTTCCTAACTCTCTTGGAATTGCATATAAGGCAATTACAAAGTTCCTAGGATGGGGTAATGGCGATGAAGGTATAGTAATGGGATTAGCGCCTTATGGAGATCATAAAAAATACATACCTAATTCAAATAGAACATATGAAGAAGTTTTTGATGAAATGATTACTTCAAAAGGATATAAATATTTTATTAATGATGAATGGTTTTCATTCCCTTTTGAGAGAAATACTTGGGTAACAAAAAAATTTATTGAAACTTTTGGAGAAAAAAGAAAAAAAGATGATGAAATCTTGAGTCATCATCAAAATATTGCTGCAGCTATTCAAAATAAACTTGAAAAAGTAATAATTTCTCAAGTAAAAATGATCAAGAAAGAGTTTAACACTCCCTATTTTTGTATATCAGGAGGAATAGGACTTAATTGCTCACTTAATGGAAAGATAGAAAAACTCAATTTATTTGATGAGATTTTCATTCCACCAGCCAGTGGAGATAATGGAATTAGTGTAGGAGCATGTTATTTGTCACAAAGTAAATCATTAAAAATCAAACCTAAGAAAATCATTTCATTTTCTTTGGGTTCAAAATTTACTAATGATTCAATTCAAAAAAAACTCGATGAATTAAATGTTAAATATTCTAATCCAACAAATTTTTACGAAACTGTCGCAAATCATTTGAGTAATAAAAAAATTATTGGTTGGTTCCAAGATGGAGCTGAGTTTGGACCAAGAGCACTTGGTAATAGAAGCATACTTGCCAGTCCTTTCCCAGCGATGATGAAAGATCATATAAATTCGAGAGTTAAATTTAGAGAAAGTTTTAGACCTTTTGCCCCTGCAATTTTAGAGCAATATAAAGATGAATATTTTGAAATTAATCAGTCATCTCCATTCATGCTAATTGCAGCAAAAGCCCGAAAAGAAAAAAAAGATAGAATACCAGCTGTAGTTCATGTGGACGATAGCGCGAGGATACAGACTGTTAATTCACAAACAAATTATAAATTTTTTAAATTGTTAGAAGCTTTTAATGAAATAACTAATATCCCAGTACTTATGAACACATCATTTAATGTGAAAGGTCAACCAATTGTTGACTCTCCAGAAGATGCTATAAAAACATTTCTCTCAACTAATATAGATGTCCTAGTAATTGGTGATTTTATTGCATTAAAAGATTTAAATATATGAAAATAATTGGTTACCACTACATAAGAAACTTTTCAAATCAGTACAAAAATCCTAATGGAATAAGGTTTATACACATTAATAATTTCTGTAATCAGCTAAATTTCTTTAAACAAAAATTTTATTTACCTACTATAGAAGAGTTTTTTTTATTTAAAAAAGGAATTATTAACTTACCTAAAGATTCAATTATTTTATCTTTTGATGATGGATTAACGGATCATTACAAATACGTTTTCTCAGAATTAATGGATAGAAAAATGTGGGGTATTTTTTTCGTGCCTTCTAGACCATATATAGAAAATAAACATATTGGAACTTTTGCATTACATCATCTCCTTGGGAAAGTTGAAACTAAAAAGTTAATTCATGAGATTGAATTGATAATAAAAAATTCAAATCTAAAATTTGAAATTAATTTAAATTGTTTAAATAAAAAAATAATAGATTTAAAGACTGAAGAAAGTAGAGTTTTATTTTTAAAACAACTAATTAACTCAAAAAATTATTTTAAGAATGAAAAACTGAAAGATATATTAATTGATCAATTAATTGAGAAATATATCCCTCAATTTGACTTATATGATGTTTATTTAAAGCCTAAAGAGATTTATGAAATGGAAAATTCAGGGATGATAATTGGAGCGCATAGCATTACACACAATTATATGTCTGATTTAGACGAGAATGAGCAATTTAAAGAAATTGAAGAATCCTTTAAAATTCTTAATTCAATTACAGGAAAATTGAAGTTTAGATTATTCGGGTATCCATATGGAAAATTGAATACTATAAATAATATTACTTTTGATTGTCTGGAGAAATTAAATGTAGAGGCAGCATTTCTCTATAATGAACCAAAATTAAGCTTAGTATATAATCAAACAAATAGAAAAAATAAATATCTTATACCTAGAATTAGACCAGACTTTTTTGATTTTGGAAAAAACTATAAATATTAATTTTATACATTAATTACCTCTTTTTGAAATAGACTTTTGTATTTCTTCCCATAATAAAACTCCATATATTGCTGAAGGATGATCATAATGATAATAATATTTTTCTTTGTCCTTTCCCAAAAATCTTTTATCTCTTCTATGGTCAATAATAATTGTATTTTTGGAAATTTTTTTGAATTCATAAATTGCTTTATCGAAAACTAGGTTAGCCTGGCTATTCATTCTTAAATAATCATTTGATTCGTAAACAGGAGGAATAATTACTATGTGAATCAAATTCCTCTTTTCAGCTATTTTTGAAATGCTATTAAGTGAATAAACAATTTCATCAATATCTCTATCAGAAATATATGAATTCGAATCTAACTGATTTGCATTAAAAATTAATTTTTGCGGAATACCATCAGCATCAGGTGAATCTTTATAACCAGTTGAAGATCCAGTAAGGTTAAAAGAAAAACCACCTCCTAAAGATCTTTTCTTTACTATATTAAAATTATTTTTAAAATCTTCTCTGAAGATATTTGTTTTAATAACTCCCCATAAATTCTTGTAGTCAAAGGTATGTCTTAATAATCTTAGAGTTTGCGATTGATTTAATAATATACCTGGAGAAAATAATATTTGACTTATTTTTGAAGTATGAGGATTTTGCGCAGATCCTATCATTTTCTCTGGCATATCATCACCATAACCAACAATTACATTTCCGTTATCATTATTAGGAGTTGTTATTGCAGTAGCAAGGATTTTTTTTGGAAAAAAATCATCATAATTTTTATCAGCATAAGAAACTATATCTGCTATTTGAGTAATTCCATAATCAGCCATCCACATATTAAAAATTGACTTATCATTTAAGTCTTGGGAAAAAAATTGTAATTGATGGTTTGCTAAAAGAATAAGATCTTTTTTTGGTATTCTTGATATTAATTTTATTTTTAACATTGCATTATCTTTTCTAGAGAATGATCTAGTAGAAATCGAATAATTATTAATTTGGATCTCTTTTGAATTAAATTTTTTAATAACAAAATCAAGTAAAGTTTCATTAACTCTTGTGTAATATATCCGAGAAAATAATAAGGGAGTAAGCAATGCAAAAATTAAATTTAAAAATTTAATATTATTAGTTATTTTTTTATAGTTAAATTTTAAATTTATATTTTTATTCATACTTAAAATCTAAAATATACAAAAGTCTTTGAGTAAGAGAAAAAAGCTATTGAAGTGAAAATCAATAAAATGGAAATTAAAAATTTATTTGTATATCTATAAAATATATCGGTGAAAGATCTAGATTGTTTTCCTAATATTTCATCTTTAAAATTTATTTTTTTGTTTTCTAAGATTTCATAGGATATGATCTTGGCAGGATCAAATAAAATCGAAAATAAAATTGACACTGGCAACAAAAATGATCTCTTATTAAAAACAATTTCTTCAAGAGAAATGAAACTAAAGAGGTTTTTTATAAATAGTAAATAATTTTCCTTTCCATAGAAAAAGAATATCCAAAGAAAGTTTACAGCTAGAAATGTAGTAATCCAAGACACATATTTAATGAGTACATTTTCTTTAAAACTATTTTTTGTTCTTGAAATCATTACAAGTATAAAATGACCAAAGCCCCAAATTAGGAATCTTAAACCAAAACCATGCCATAGAGATGTAAATAGAAAAACCAATGCTGAGCTAGCGAATAAACTGACTTTCGAGAAATTAAATTTTGATGCTATGGGTTTATATAAGTAGTCTTTAAACCAGCTAGTAAGAGTAATATGCCATCTTCTCCAAAATTCCGCAACATTGGTCGAAGCATAAGGTCTTATAAAATTTAGAGTAAGTTCTATATTGAAAAATTTTGCAAGTCCAATTGCTATTAAGCTATATCCTAAAAAGTCGAAGTAAATAACACTACCATTGGCCAACATCTGAAGGAGAGCACCTAATGAACCCTTGGTATAAAAATCTTCATAACTTGCAGCCAATATATCTGAAAAGAAAGTTTTCATAAATAAACCGATAGCAAGTAAATAAGTACCATCTTGAACATTTTGTTCTTTAATCCTAAATTTTTTAGAAAAAATACTCTTTATTTGTGGGATTAGGTCCTTTCCTCTCTCTATTGGGCCAGCTATTAGTTGGGGAAAAAATAAAATAAATAATAAAGAATGTTTAAACTTAATTTTTTTAATATCAGGTTTATTATCGAATAGATAACCTATTAATTGAAAAGTATAAAAAGAAACACCTGCTGGCAAAATTAAGGATTCAGGATACAGTTTTTGCAGGTTCGCCAAGCTTGGATATAAGTTAATTAATATCGATGAGCTTCTAAAAAACAAAAAAGGGGAGATTATAATTAAACTTGCTAAAATCTTAAATTGAAAATTAAATTTAAAATATTTCCTAAATAAATGAACAATAAATATAGAAAAAATCAACAAAAAAAGTCCTATAGTGCTATTCCATCCATAAAAAATCATAGAAAAGAAAAGTAATATATATCCTGTCCAAAGAGGCATCAATCCGCAAAATATCAACGTCAATGGAAAAAAAATATTTAAAAATTCAGCACTATTGAATTCCATTGAAACACAGAGAAATGATATTTTTTATAAACTAAATTTTTTTTAAGATTCTCATTAAAATTTAGTGAGATAAAATTTTAATTTTAAATTGTAGATGTTGAATTATGAAAATTATTACAAAAACATTTTAAAGTTTGGTTAAATTTAATTATTATTTTAAAAAGATAAATGCAATTTTTGATATGAAAATATTACTACAAATTTTAATTTAAAATATCTTAAATATTGAAATTTTAATCAAAATTATGAAAGTTTTAGTTACTGGAGCTGCAGGATTTATTGGGTATCATATTTCCAAGAAGCTTTTAGAACATGGAATAGAGGTTATAGGTTTTGATAATTTAAATTCATATTATGATAAGAATTTAAAAAAGAATAGAATAAAAGAAATAGAAAAAAGCATTAAAATAAATAATGCAAAATTTACCCTTGAAATAAATGAATTAGAGTCAATTAATGCATTAAAAAAAGTTTTTGAAAAACATAGACCAAATATTGTCATAAATCTTGCGGCACAAGCAGGTGTAAGGAACTCAATAGAAAATCCTGAATCTTACATCCAAGGGAATCTTGTTGGATTTGGTAATATTCTTGAATGTTGTAGAAAATATGATATTGATCATCTGCTTTATGCCAGTAGTAGTTCTGTTTATGGAGGCAATATAAACTTACCTTTTAATGAAAATCAAAGTGTTGACCATCCTGTAAGTCTTTATGCTGCAACAAAAAAAGCAAATGAATTAATGGCTCACTCTTATAGTCATCTATATGATATTCCTACAACAGGATTGAGATTCTTTACTGTTTATGGACCATGGGGTAGACCAGATATGGCTTTATTTTTGTTTACTGAAGCAATATTTGCAGGCAGGCCAATTAATGTTTTTAATAATGGGGATATGATAAGGGACTTTACTTATGTTGATGATATTGTTGAAAGTATATATTTATTAATCCATAAAATACCAAATAAAAATATTAATTTTGATAGAAATCATCCCAATCCATCTCTTAGTTGGGCTCCATATAGAATATTAAATATTGGGAATTCAAGTCCAATTGCACTTATGGAATATGTTGCCTCAATAGAGGAAGTCATAGGAATTAAAGCAAAAATTAACTATATGAAAATGCAACCTGGAGATGTAAAGAAAACCGCAGCTGATACTGAAAAGCTTGAGAAATTAATAAACTATAGGCCTACCACAACTGTAAAAGAAGGAATAACTAAATTTATAAAATGGTACAAGGTTTATTACGATGTGTAAAAGTATTGAAAAAGTTTTTAATTAACATAAATTATTATTATTTTTTCAATTAATATAATTTTTTATTCAAAAAATTTGACCAAATTACCAATTACTAATGAATGTACTGTTGCTTTAATTGGGCTAGGTTATGTAGGTTTGCCTCTTGCTATAGAATTATCTAAAACTAACAAAAGTCAAAAAACACAAAAATTTAATAATAGAAAAATAATAGGTTTTGATATTAAATCGCAGAGAATTAAAGAGTTGATAGAAGGATTTGATAGAACTAAACAACTATCAAAGGAAGAAATAAAAAATAAAAAAAATATTTCTTTTACTTCAAATAAAAAAGAATTAATAAAAGCTGATGTTTTTATATTAACTGTGCCAACTCCAATCGATTCAGCCAAGAGACCTGATTTAAATCCACTTAAAAATGCATGTTTAATAGTTGCAAATGCATTAAAGGAAAGAAATAATATTCTCCAAAAAAAACGTTTACATACTAAGCCAATAGTAATTTTTGAAAGCACTGTTTATCCTGGCGCTACTGAGGAGGTATGTATTCCAATTATTGAACATAATTCACAATTGAAACTTAATAGTGATTTCTTTTGTGGATATAGTCCTGAGAGAATTAACCCAGGAGATAGAGAAAAAACTCTTATTAAAATCACTAAAATTACAAGTGGAAGTAATGATATATCAGCTCAATGGATAGATGATTTTTATTCAACTATTATAGAGGCAGGTACTTTCAAAACTAAAAATATAAAAACTGCTGAGGCTGCAAAAGTTATAGAAAATACTCAGCGTGACTTAAATATAGCTTTAGTTAATGAACTTTCAATAATTTTTGAAAAACTAAAAATAGATACCCTTGAAGTGTTAGAAGCAGCTTCTACTAAATGGAATTTTTTAGATTTTAAACCTGGTTTAGTTGGTGGCCATTGCATTGGAGTAGATCCATATTATCTAACCAGTAAAGCAGAAGAAGTTGGTTATCGTCCTGAAGTAGTTTTAGCTGGAAGAAGAATTAATGATGGAATGAGTAAATGGATTGTTGAGAGAATAGTTCTACAAATGGCTAAACAAGGGTTGCCTATTTCAAAATCAGAAATTTTAATAATGGGACTATCCTTTAAAGAGAATTGTAATGACTTAAGAAATACGAAATCTGTTGATGTGATTAATTATCTTAAAGAATATGATCTTAATCCAATTGTTTTTGATCCAGTAGTTGATAAAAAAGAGGCTAAAGATATTTATAGTATTGATTTATTAGAAAATTTGTTTGATCCACAAAAAAAGTTTAGGGTAGTAATTGTTCTTTTAGCTCATCAATATTTTAAAAAAATCGATTTAATGAGCTGGAAAAAGATATTAGATAGTGATAGTGTTATTTTTGATCTTAAAGGTATAGTTCCAAGAGAGTTAAATCCTATTCGGATTTAAAGATCAAATTCTTATTATGGATATAGATTACTTACAAAAAGAAATTACGATTGGCAATAGAAAGATAGGACCAAATTATCCACCAGTAGTAATTGCTGAAATAGGGATTAATCATGGTGGCTCACTAAAAGAGGCAATAAAAATTGCTGCTGCTGCAATTAGATCAGGTGCTGAGATAATAAAGCATCAAACACATATAATCTCTGATGAAATGTCTGAAGAGGCCAAAGAAGTTATTCCTGGGCATACAAAAGAATCAATATATGAAATTATGAATTCTTGCGCTTTAAGTGAAGAAGATGAATGGGAACTTTATAAATATGTTGAAAGTAGAGGTTGCATTTTTATTAGCACGCCATTTTCTAGAGCTGCGGCTGATAGATTAATAAAATTTGATATACCTGCTATAAAAATAGGTTCTGGCGAGTGTAATAATTATCCTTTAATAAAGCATATTGCAAAATGCGGAAAGCCCATGATAATCAGCACTGGTATGAATACTATTGATTCAATAAAACCAACTGTTGAAATTTTACGCGAATACAAAGTCCCATATGCACTTTTACATTGCACTAATGTATATCCAACCCCTCCAGAGTTGGTAAGATTGGGTGCTTTAGATATTTTAAAGAATGAATTTCCTGAAGCTATTATTGGATTGTCAGATCATACAATTTCAAACTATACTTGCCTCGGTGCAGTAGCAAAAGGTGCTTCAATCCTTGAAAGACATTTTACTGATGATATGAAAAGAGAAGGTCCAGATATAGTTTGTTCAATGAATCCTGATTCACTATCCGATCTAATAGAGGGCTCTAAAACAATTTTTTTAGCCAGGGGCGGAGATAAATTTCCTGTTAAACAAGAAGAACCAACAATAGCTTTTGCCTTTGCTTCAGTAGTTGCTATTAAAGATATCCTGCCAGGAGAAGTTCTTAATGAAGGAAATATTTGGGTAAAAAGACCTGGAGGTGGAGATTTTAATGTTAATGATTTTGAAAATCTTATAGGGAAAAAATGTCTAAATAAAATAAGAAAAGGTTATCAAATAAAGAAAAATCAGGTGGAGTATTAATTTATAAACTGATGATTCTTTATATCTTTAAAAGTTTTTAAAATGTCAATACTAATCACAGGTTCTTCTGGTTTTTTAGGGACTGCATTATCAAGTTACTTTAATCAAAAAGGAATAAATTGTGTTAAGTTAACACGTCAAAAAATAGAAGGTTCAATACAAGTAAAAAATTATAAAAATATACCAAAGGCAAATACAATAATTCATCTTGGACAATGTAATGATCGTAACTTTGTCAACAATCAAGATCATATATATTTGAAAAAAAATATAGAAATTGTCGATCAATTAGTAAATAAAAATTTCAAGAGATTTATTTACATATCATCAGGCTCTATTTATGGGGATAAAATTACATCACCAAGAAAAGTAAAAGAAAACATAACTCCAACTGATCTTTATAGTGAAATTAAATTAAGCTCTGAGAAGTTAGTATCAGAAAGTAAAGGTATTATTTTACGTTTATCAAATATTTATGGGCCAGGGATGTCAAATAAAAATGTTTTAAGTCAAATAATAAACAAAGTAAATCTTCAAAAAGAAATACATCTTGATAATGGTTCTTCCATAAGGGACTTTATTTGGTTGAATGATGTTATTGAGGCAATTATTAAAGTCATAAAATCTGAGATAATTGATTCCACTTTTAATATTGGCAGTGGCTATGGTATCTCGATCAATGACTTAATAAAAATCGTTCAAAGTACATATGGTACAGATCTTCCGGTTTATTTTAAAAATACAAATATTCCTTTATCTTCAATTATTTTAGATATATCTGAAACCATAAAAGAATTAAACTGGAAACCTAAAGTAAGTATCTACAAAGGGATATACTCTTTATCTAGATTAAAAAATCTATCCTAAAATGAAAAAACGCAAAATTGCAGTATTTACAGGAAATAGAGCCGAATATGGATTACAATTTCCCGTCATAAGAGCAATAGATAAACATCCTGATCTAACTTATAGATTAATTGTTTCTGGCGCACATTTAGATACTAATTTTGGTCGAACATTAAGAGAGATTGAAGAAGATGGTTTTAGAATTGATAAGGAAATAAAAATAGAAACTGATTCTGAAACTCTATTTTCTTCTGCTCAAGCAATAGGTTCTGGCATTAAAGAAATTAGTAAAGCACTTGAAGAAATATCTCCAGATATTATGGTTGTTTATGCCGATAGATTTGAAGGATTTTCTGCAGTTGTTGCATCTACTCAAATGAATATACCAACTGCGCATATAGAAGGTGGTGATCTTACAGAAGGGGGGGCATTAGATGATTCAATAAGACATGCAATGACAAAATTATCACATATTCATTTCACTACAAACAAACAGGCCACTAATAGAATATTAGGAATGGGAGAAGAACCTTGGAGAGTTCACACTGTTGGATTTCCTGCAATTGATTTGATCTTAGAAAATAATTATGCTTTTCCTTCAGAATTAAAAGAAAGGTTAAATATTGATTTAAATAAGCCCATAATAATTTTTACCCAACATTCAGTCACAACTCAGTTTGATAAGGCAAAAAACCAAATACTACCAAGCCTTGAAGTCTTAAAAGAACTAGCTGATAAAAACTTTCAAATAATAATTACTTATCCAAATAATGATGCAGGAGGAAAGCAAATCATAAAATCAATAAATAATTTTTTCAAAAAAGATATCTCTAACATACAAATTCATATATCTTTAGGTCGATATCTTTATCATGGTTTATTAGCATTAGCAAAGCTTGAAAACTCAAAAGTAGTTTGTGTTGGAAATTCTTCATCAGGGATAAAGGAGACACCAGCCTTCTCATGCCCAACAGTTAATATAGGTTCTCGTCAAAAGGGTCGTTTGAGAGGTGAGAATGTTATTGATGTCCCCTATGAAAAAAGCAAAATAATAGAGGCAATTAATTTATCTCTTACAGATTCATTTAAGAAAAAGTGTCAATCAACTACTAATCCCTATTGGATAAGTGAAGCAGGACCAAAGATTGCAGACATCTTATCAAAAACTAAAATAAATCAAAAACTTATCACGAAACAAATGACCCTAAATGGTTTAGAAAAGGATGGTTGGTTTAAATGAAAAATTTTTCCTTAAAAAAAGGATATTCACTATTAGAGGTTGTCAAAGCAATTGACTTTTTTAATATGGCGGATTTGATTGAGTTATGTCTATTAAAAAAATACCCATTTATAATTTCCCTAATTCATGAATATTGGGGTGATATTGGAACTCCTAATAACTCATAAAAAGCTAGAAAGTTTTTTATTAATCAACAAAAATGACTATTAAATCTTTTCAATCTAAAAATGTTTTGGTAACTGGAGCTGATGGTTTTATAGGTAGCCATCTTGTGGAAATACTCGCTGAAAGGGGGGCAAATATAACTGCTTTATATTATTATAATTCTTGGAATGCTTTAGGCTGGTTACATGATATAGATGAATATATACTAGAAAATATTAATTTAATTCCTGGAGATATAAGAGATTCCGAATTTATTAAAAAGATAATAGATAAACAAGATTATGTCTTTCATTTGTCAAGTCTTATAGCAATACCATACAGTTATGATGCTCCTAGATCTTATGTAGAAACAAATATAACTGGGGCTTTGAATGTTCTTGAGGCTTGCAGATCTAATGATTCTCTCATTCGTTTAATACATGTATCAACTTCAGAGGTTTATGGTTCAGCTCAAAGAGTTCCAATAGCGGAAGATCATCCACTTGTAGGTCAATCCCCATATTCTGCAAGTAAGATTTCTGCAGACAAATTAGCTGAGAGTTATTATTGTTCTTTTAATCTGCCTGTGGTCACAGCTAGACCATTTAATACGTACGGCCCAAGGCAGACTGCAAGAGCTGTTATTCCTACTATTGCTAGTCAAATAATAAATGGAAATAAAGAAATAAAACTTGGTTCACTTTCACCCACTAGAGATTTTAATTATGTTTCTGATACAGCTAATGGAATGATTGAAATTGCTTTATGTTCAGAAGCTGAAGGTGAAGTTATAAATATTGGCTCAGGCGAAGAATGGTCTATTGCAGATACCGTTAAAAATATTTCTGATATTTGTGGAGTAAAGGTAAAAGTTATTACTGAAGAATCAAGAAAAAGACCTAAAAGAAGTGAAGTAAATAGACTTATTTGTGATAATAAAAAGATAAAAAAGCTAACTAACTGGGAATCTAAAATTTCTTTTCTGGAAGGTTTAGAAAAAACAATAGAATGGATAAGAAAAAATAAAATATATTTTGATACTAAAAATTATGCTAAATAGAAATTTTAATTTAAGATAGTAAATTTTTTTATTTAGTTCAAATCAAATCACGTACATGATCTCCTTTTTTTTCAAAAAAGTAATTAAATATTTTCCTAGCATTTTCCTCGCTGCATTTATTATTACGAACTAATAGCCAATTTTGTATTTCTTTCTCCTTTATTATACGTTTACTATTGGGAATAGTTCTCACTTCAATACTTTTGTAATTTAAATTAGAAAGTACGGACATCCTATGGTTTCCACTCATTACAACAAATAACCTATCACCATTGTTTGATTCAAGCCACGTTCCCCCAATGAAAGAATGCGGGTAAGTAGTAGGAGTATAACCATTTTTTTTAATATCTTTATAAAGAGATATTGTTCTCGCAAATTCTTTCTTTATAAAAATATCCGTTGAAGGTCCGCAAAATCTAGAATTTTTTGCGGATTTATTAGGATAATCATCTTTGGAAAAAGATCCCCATGGATAAATAAAGAGAGGCAATGGTTCTTCATCAGTTATACCAACTAAATCTGAGATACTTTTAGGACAAAAATTCTTCAAATATCTATAAAGGGAGGTTTCTTTGATATCTATATTATGGAAAGAATCAATCTCTTCTAATGTTTTTGTAATATGATGCCAACCATTTTTGCCAAATCGTGCCCCAAAAATATTGGTTGCAATTTCTGGAGAAATAGAGTATTGCATCCATTTTTTATTAGCACTTCTATATAGATTACCTAGCTTATAATGAAATTTTGGAAAACTTTCTCTAAGCATTAATTTTTCCAGTAAGAATACCAATTAATGTTTTCAATCCTCTTTTGGCATGTGATAATGTCGTTTTTAATCTGCCACGGTGTATTATTAAATCCTTCTTAAAAAATATCTTATTTTTCTTTTTACCTGCGACTAAAATTGCCCTATTGTAACTAGGATCATCAATCCTATAAAAATATTTAAATCCAACACGTTTGAGTATACTTTCTAAAGCAGTAAAACTAAGTATCCAATATTCAGTAGCATAATAATCTTCTTTATCTATTGGCTTTTGGGAAAAATATGCGAAAGGTTGATCATGAGGTCCAAATTTTAAAGTTTTCCATTCAAAGATTATGATTTCTGATTTCTGGCCTAACAAACTTACTGCTAGATATGGATCAGGTATTCGATGCACAAATCCAAGACAAAGGCAAATATCAAATCCGCCTAGAGATTTAAATTCATCAGAATAAATATCTAATTGATTAAAACTTAAATCAAGTGAACTTGCTATTAATTCCTTTATATAATTTGCTTTTTTTATTCTATTTTGATCTATATCTATTCCTTTTACTTTAGCTCCACTTTGTGCCATAAAAATAGAAAAAAAACCTTCATTACAACCAACGTCTAATACTGACTTTTGATCTATTTCAATTTCATTAAAAATTTCTTTAAGTCTTTCTAGTTTTATTAAATTTTTCCCATGAGATAGTTGTTTTGGATTTGCAGTCTCAAGATCATAAGGCAATTTAAAACTATGATTCCATTTTTGTTTTAAACCTAATTCCTCGATTTTACTTTTAATATCGTCTTTATTCATAAATCACCAAAAGGATATTTTTATAATATATTAATTTGGTCTTTTAAGAGATCTTCTTTTAATAGGTTTTTAACCAAATTAGAATATATGCTATTGAATTATTAAAACTTGAGTTTTATTAAAAAATAAATGAAAATTATTTAATAAACTAAATCATATATTTGAACTTATATTTTTTTTAAACACTTCAAAAAATTAAACTGACAATTCTTTTAAATTAATATTTATCTGTTTTAAAAAGTAAGTATTCATAAAAGCAATTTTTAAAAATCATAAGGTATTTCTAATTCTTTATAGGATTAGTCCGATTCATTAAGAATTCTACAATAACTAGATCAAGCTCTGAGTCAATATCAAAAGCTCTATCATCTGCAATAACATATCCGAAAGATCTTCCATCCAAAAGATGATTAGCTTTTTTTACAAAATCTGCATTTAAGACATAAGTTCCTGCAATATGTTCATAAACTTTAGGTGCCTGCTGCCTTGATAATATAGGGCTTTGACCAATAGATTTACTCATATGAAGAACTCCATTTACATCTTCCTCAACAAGATTAAAGTAAGGATTCCTTCTAGCATGAGATACGTTAAAGACAGCATCAGGACTTTGACCATTTTCTCTCAATTTATAAAATTTATTTAATGTACCTGAAATATCTTCAATAGTAATTAAGGGATTTGTACAGTCAATATCAACATAAATATCGAATTCCTTTTTATAAATTCTTTCGCAATTTAATAATGCATGTTTCCAAACATCAAATTTACCAACAGTAGAATTAGACAAATATTCTGGCCTAGTAAAAGGTACATCGGCGCCAGAATTTTTTGCTATTTCTGAAATCTCTGACGAATCAGTACTTACAACTATATGATCAAATATTTTTAAAGCAAATGCTTTTTCAATCGCATAAGTTATTAAAGGTTTACCATTTATCTTAAGATAGTTTTTGCCTGGAACCCCTCGACTACCTCCCCTTGCCGAGATAACACATAGTGTGTTTATACTTGGCATATTTAAAATTGTATAATCAATTATTTAATTATAAATATTATTTTTAATCTTAATTTAAATTATTAAGATGTATTTAAGATAAATAATTAAATACCAAAAGTTAAGTATTTAGATCAATTATTGAGTTTAAATAAACTAGCTAAATAATTATGAAATTATTATACATATTTTTTTAATGAGCTTACAAGATGTGAAAATTAAATTATGACAATTATTTGCGTAACCTTAACTAATAGGACAAATTATTCAAAATTAAAACTGGTTCTTAAAGAGCTTAAAGATTTACAAGATGTAAGTATAAAGATAGTTTTGTCATCAACGATATTATTAAATCGATATGGGGATGGTTTTTTAGATATTGAAAAAGATGGATGGATAATTAATAAAAAAATAGATTGTGTTCTACTAAATGATTCGCATGAGGCAATGACCAAGACTATAGGGCTTTCAATAATAGAACATGCTACATATTTCGCTTCTATAAATCCTGATATGCTTTTGATAGTTGGGGATAGATTTGACATGCTAGCTCCTACCATTTCTGGTTCAATGATGAATATTCCCATTGCACATATACAAGGAGGTGAGAGTAGTGGAACAATTGATAATGTAGTTAGAGATTTAATTAGCCGTCAATCTTGCTTACATTTCGTCGCAACAGAAAAATGTGCAAAAAATTTATCTAAAACTGGAATAAAAAAAGATAAGATATTCAATTATGGCTGCCCTGCAGTTGAATACATTTCAAATTTAGATGTAGGAGAATATTTTAACGAAAATATGATAGATAAAAAATTTAAAAGGAAATTCTCTATTCAAAAAAATGAAAAATATTTATTAGTAATGATCCACCCAGATACAACAAATAAAGAAGATATCGATACAAGTATTGTTTTAAAAAGAGTTTTGCAAACTAAACTTAAAGCGATAATATTTTATCCAAATGTTGATGCAAATAATTCCTCGATTCTTTCTGCAATATCAGAATATAGAAATCATAAAAATTTTTACATGATAAGGCATATGCCACTAGAAGGATTTGTCCATGTTATGGCTCATGCTTGCTGCATGATCACCAACTCTAGTTCAGGTATAAGAGAAGCTGCATCATTTGGCACTCCTGTTATAAATATAGGCTTACGTCAAAAAAATAGGGAAAGAAATGATAACGTTATTGATATATATAATAATTATGAGACATTAGATTCATTGATAGAAAAATATAAAAACCATCGGTTTTCAAAAAATAATATTTATTATAAAAAAGGTTGTTCAAAACTAATAGTTGAAAAACTTATAAAAACTATTAAACATAATTAGATGTATGAAATTTAACCAATTTTTTATAGGTGATAAGTCTATTGGAGAAAAAAGTCCCTGTCTTATTATTGCTGAAGTAGGGTTGGCTCATGAAGGAAGTCTTGGAATTGCACATTCATTTATCGATGCAGTTGCTCAATCTGGAGCTGATGCAATTAAATTTCAAACACACATAGCAGAAAATGAAAGCAGCTTAAATGAACCTTTTAGAGTCAATATTTTTCCTCAGGATAAAAACAGATATGATTATTGGGTGCGGACTGCTTTTAAAGAAAAAGAATGGCTTGAATTAAAGAAACATGCTGAGGAAAAAAATCTACTTTTCTTAAGCACCCCTTTTTCTATTGAGGCAGCAAATCTTTTAATGAGAATTGGAGTAAAGGCTTGGAAAGTAGGATCTGGTGAGACAAATAATATAATGCTTTTAGAAAAATTAAGTACTTTTAAATTACCAATATTACTAAGTTCAGGAATGAGCTTTATTCATGAATTAGATTACTGTATTGAATTTTTAAAAGCTAAAATGATACCAACTCTACTTATGCAATGTATTAGTAGATATCCTTGTCCTCCAAAAGATTATGGATTAAATCTAATAAAAGAATTTAAAAAAAGATATGCTATTCCAATAGGTTTTTCAGATCACTCTGGTGAATTATCGACTCCATTAGCAGCGGTATCTCTTGGAGCAAAAGCAATTGAAATGCATGTTACTTGGAGTAAAGAATATTTTGGTCCCGACTCAACATCCTCATTAACATTTGATGAATTTAGAACTTGTATAAAAGGCATTAGAAGTATTGAAGAATCTTTATTTAATCCAGTAAAAAAAGATGCAGTAGCAAAAAATCTTTCTGAAATGAGATATCTTTTTACTAAGGGATTAATTGCTGCAAAAAACATAAAGAAAGGATCATACATAACATCAGAAAACATCGAATCTAGAAAACCATGTCAAGGGATTTCTGCCTTTAAATATAATTCTGTCATTGGAAAAAAAGCGTTGGTTGATATCTTAAGAGGGGAACCAATTAAAGAAAATCTTATTAAATGAATTTTAAATTTATAAAGATTCTCAATACTGAGCCATCTCGATTTAGTTTAAATTCCCGTGAAAAATTAAAAAATATTGTAACTACATTTGAATATGAGTCAAATAGAAATTATTTAATTAAGAACATTAATAAATATGATGGAATACTGGTTGGTCTCAAAAATAAAATTGATAAAGAAATAATTAATAAATCTAATAATTTAAAATTTATTATTACCCCAACAACTGGGTTAAATCATATAGATATAGAGTTAGCGAAACAAAAAGGGATTGAAATAATATCTCTTTTCGGAGAGGCAAGTTTCTTAAAAGATTTAACAGCTACTGCAGAATTAACCTGGGGGCTAATTTTATGTCTTATTAGAAATATAAATAATGCACACTTAAGTGTATTAAATAATGAGTGGGATAGAGACAAATTTAAAGGTAGAGAATTAAAAGGATTAACATTAGGCATTATTGGCTATGGAAGATTAGGATCTATGGTCGCAAATTATGGTAATGTTTTTCAAATGAAAATTATTTATTATGATATTGATCCAACAATAAGTTGCAATTACAAGAGGGTTAATTTAAAAAAGCTATTATCGCTATCAGATATAGTTTCCGTACATATTCCTCTAAACAAATCTAATAAAAATTTTTTAAATAAAGATTTATTATTAAATTTAAAAAAAGATTCAATTTTTATTAATACTTCTAGGGGAGAAGTAATAGATGAATTAGCGTTATTGGAGTTACTAAAAGCGGGTCAAATATCAGGAATTGGACTAGACGTATTAGCTGATGAGTATAGTAAAAATAATGATTGGCTTAAGAGGAATATTCTTAGGCAATATTCAAAAAAGGGGTTTAACATAGTTCTAACTCCTCATATTGGAGGTCTCACATTACAATCAGCTGAAAAAGCAAACAACTTTATAATTAAAAAATTAGAAAAATTCTTAAATAATAAATACTTATAATTTTAAGAAATTGATATAACTTTATTAAAAATTTTTTCTAATAGTGTTGTCGTAATTATTATTAATAAGAGAACTTAAACTTTAATGAAATCAATTTCTGCAGTGATAAATGCTCGAAAGGGTTCAACTAGAGTTAGGAACAAACTTTTAAGAACTTTTGCTAATACGACTCTAATTGAGATAGCTTTATCTAAGTTAAATAAAATGGATTTCTTTGATAAAAGATATCTTGGTGTAGCAGAAGAAGAATTTAAAATATTACTTAAAGAATATAAAAATGTATCACTTTTAGAAAGGAAAGAGAAAGCTGTTATGAAAGGTATTAATCCTCTTACTACAACTTTTGCTCATTATTTGGATGTGGAATCTGATTATGTATTTGTTTTTAACCCATGCCTACCAATAATCTCAATAGAAACTATCCAAAAAGCGTTTGAATATTTTCAAAAAACTAATTTTAAATCATATACCGCTGTGGTTAAAACTGGTGATTGGATATTCGATAATAGCGGCAGACCTCTTACTAATACAGACCCAAAAAATGCAACTACAAATAAAGACATGACATTCTATAAAGCTTGTCATGCTTTTCATATAATCAATAAAAAAAGATTTAGAGAAGAAAAAGTGTTATGGGATTTTACTGTAGATGATCCTCATCTTTTTGAAATAAATGAAAAAGAGTCTATCGATATTGATACTTTGCAAGATTTTAATTTAGCTGAATTACTTTATAAAGAATATAAATAAATTATTTATATTAAATGTTCGTATTTTTTATTTTGTTGAAAAATTCTTTTGTCTCAGTCACTTCAAAGGTTGAATCTTCCTTTAATTCAATTACTCTTGAACATTCTTTCAAAGTTGACAAACGATGAGCTAATAATATCAGTGTAACTTCTTTATCTAGTTTATAGATTGTATTAAGAATATCAAACTCAGTATCTTTATCTAATGCACTCGTAGATTCGTCAAATAATATGAATTTAGCATTTCTAAAAAATGCTCTAGCAATAGCTATTCTTTGTTTTTGTCCACCACTTAAAATCGCCCCATTTTCTCCAACAATTGTGTGATAATTATCAGGCAATTTATCAATAAAATTTGAAATAGATGCTTTTTTTGCAGCATCTTTCACTTTTTCAAAATCAATTTCATTTTTACTTATTCCAAAAGCTATATTCTCTGCAATTGATTTATCTAGTAGAAATGGATCTTGAGGGACATATGAAATTAAGCTCCTCCATTCAAAAAGTAACTGTCTATTATTGACATCATAAATATTTTTATTATTAATAAGTATTTTTCCGAATGTTGGTTTATAAAGTCCCATTATTAAATTACCCAAAGTGGTTTTACCAGTGCCAGTTTTACCCACCACTCCAATTCTATCTCCTTTTTTTATTGAAAAATTTAGGTCTGAGATGATTTCTAAATATTTATCATTTTTTTGAAAACCAAAACAAACATTTTCAAGAACGATATTATTAAAACTTTTTATAGTTTTAAAAGAGTTGGAGACCGCTGGATTTATATATTGCTGAGATATCAAATTTAAAATAATATCGAAAGTTCTTCCTACAGAATAAAATTTGGCCCATGCTTGATATCCCATCTGAATTTCTGAAAGTAACTTTTGTGATCCAAATGCTAATGTTGCTAAAAGTGGGATTATTTTATATTCAGTATTTGAAACTTTAAACAATAAAATAATAAGTATTAGAAGACTGATTCCTAAAGCTTCTATTAAGTATCTCGGTCCAAAAGCTAAAAAAAGATTTTCAGCCTTTGCAAATCTTAATTTTCTATCAATATTATTAAATCTATCCCTAAAGTATTTTTGTGAGTTGTAAACAATAATATCTTTAATTGATCCAAGGCTCTCTTTTATTTCTTTAATATGCATATTTATCATATTTGCAATTAATCTACTATTACCACTTAATTTTTTCCTTGTATAAATAGCAATCGAAAAATATAACAATAAAATAGCAACTAGAATAAACAAATTTATTTTCCACTCGAGTAAAATTAGAGTTGTAAATATAAATAAGGAATTAATCCCAGATGAGATAAATTGAAAAAATCTAAATAAATTTGCAACCACCATATTTAATTGGATACCAAGACCTGCAATAATTTCGCTACTATTCCTTTGCAATTGCAAATTGTAAGGCTGTGATAATGTTTTTAAAAAAATTGTATTGCTAATATCATTTCCTACTAATGCTGAGATTCTGGTTCTCAAATATATAGTTAATAACTTGAGTAGACTTGAAGAAATCACCATAAAAACAAATACTACTAAAAAGAATACTGGATCAATAAAAGTTTGAAATTTGAATTGATTTACGAAATAATTATCAACTTTTTGATTAGAAATAACTTCTGTAATTGGACCTATTAAATAAATAGGAGTAGTAGCTAATAACGCTGAAAATATTTCTATTAATAACAATATTATAAGTTGATTTTTTCTTCTATTACTTAAAAATGTCCAAAGCCTCCTAAATTGAGAAATTATTTTTCCTGCATTTATATCTTTATTATTATCTTCCTCAGACATAATTAAATTAATATTTAATTTATGATGATTATTATTTATTTTAAATTACAGAATTTTTAATATTTAAAAACTTTTCTAAAATTTAGAGAAGTGTTACATACATTTTATAAGTGTTTTTAGTTGTAAGAAAGTTTATAATAATTAAGAATTAAATTTAAATTATTAATTGGTTCAACTTTCTTATTCAATAAAGAAAAAGGCACTTAATTTTCTAAAAAGTTGTAAGGTGGATAATGCTAATTATAGATTGTGTCTTAACTCAGAAGATAGTGCCTATGCAAGGTGTTTCGCTATTTTTATCAAACATTTACTCAAGGATGAGTCACTATATAAACACTCTAATGAACTGCAAAATGCAATTTTAATCTCAATCAAAAAAGCTCATAAAAAGCTTAATATCAAAAGTAAAGAATACAGGCAATTACTAGCTTTTTCATTAAGTGCGCTTTCTATAATAAATGAAAAAAGCCCAACATTATTAAATGCATATGTATTAGAACAATTACAAATCTACAATAAAAAAACTTTAATGGAACTTGGATGCTTAGATGGTCTTCCAGGTTCAGGAAATCAAGCAATGTTTTATGGTATTTTTCTAATTCATGCAGAAAAATATTTAATGATTGATACTAAAATTAAACAATCTTTGTGGGCCAAGTCTCATCTTTACTCTATAAATAAATTTGGCTTTTGGGGAAATTCATTAAATTTAAAGCATCTACACTTTCAGAATGGCTATCATCAATATGAAATTTTTGAATATATTGAATTAGAAATTAAAAATATATCTTCTAAATTGAAGATTATCCAAAATCTAAAAGATAATATTGGACATTTTGCTCCTTATCCTGGTGGAGGTGGATGCTACGATTATGATGCAATATTTTTATTAACTTCTAAATATGTAGATATTGATAAAAAGTTGCAGACATTTTTATCATCAATTTACCATCAGCTTGTATCTGAACAGAATAAAGATGGGGGATTTGCTGAAAATTTATTGATAGATCAAAAATCTTTTTTCTTTTACAAGTCAACTCTCATACATTTATTAAAGTCAATATCTAAACCCTCATTATTTAAAGAGAGATTAATGTTATTTATATCACTACATTTAAAAAAAAATAAAAGGATAAAAACACACTGGACTAAATATTCAAGGAGATGGGGCGAATCAAATCTTTGGGACACATGGTTTAGATTACTAACTATTGCAAGAATTGAAATTTCATTAGAAAACAAAAATATAAATAATTGGGGATTTATTAAATATCCTGGGATTGGATACCATTATTTACTAAAAGATAAATAAATTTTTTTAAATGAAAATACATTATATTACTCCTTCTATAATGCCCTCAAGAACTGCTAATTCTATACATGTAATTAATCAGTGTATTGGTTTTTGCCAAGCTGGTTATGAAGTAACTTTATATTCAATTAGACATAAAAAATCAACTAAAGAATCTGATATAAAAAAATATTATGGTGTTAAGAATAAAAAATTAACTATATCATCTCTTTACACTTTTATATCAATTGGACTGAATATAATTAATACATTATATTTTTTAGGGAATATAAAAAAAATTAAAAATAATGATTTAATAATTAGTCGAAATTTGTACGCTTCCTTTGTTATAAATATTTTTTTAAGAAAAAAATCTATTTATGAAACTCATCAATTAGAGTTGGGATTTAAAGGATTTTTACAGAAGCTTATTCTAAATTCTTCTATATCAAAAACCGTTGTTATTTCAAAATCTTTAAAAGAAATATTAGAATCAAAAAACAGAATAAAGATTAAAAACTGTTATGTTCTACATGATGCGGCTCCAAAAGGTAATAAGATAAAGTCCATTAATTTAAAGAGAAAAACTTTACAAAAAATTACATCATTGAAACTCGATAATTATTTATTTATATGTGGTTACTTTGGTCATTTATATAAAGGCAGAGGTATAGAAATAATAAATTCTCTTGCGAATCACTTTCCTAAATATCTTTTTTTAATATTTGGAGGTAACCAAAAAGATATTGAAGAAAGGAGAAGATCTAACAAGCATGATAATCTTATATATATGGGTTATGTTAAAAATCATGAGGCGAGAAGATTAATGTGTTGTATGGACTCATTGTTAATGCCATACCAAAATAAAGTTTCCATTGGAAAGAGAAATAGTGATACATCTAGATGGATGTCTCCAATGAAGATGTTTGAATATTTATCTTCTGGAGTACCTATTTTTTCATCTAATCTTCCTGTACTGAGAGAAATTTTGATAAATAATTTTAATAGCATATTAGTTTCTCCAGAGGATGAAAATGAATGGATAGAGAAATTAACCCTTCTTGAGACTAATAAATCACTTTTAAAAAAAATCTCAAAAAATGCCTTTAGTGAATATAAAAAATTTCATACTTGGGAAAAAAGAGCTTTATCAATAATAAATATTGCTAAAAATTAATTATGACATCAAAAATTAAAGTAAAGGGTAAAACTAATTATTTTCAATTAACTTTTTTAAAATTGTACTTATATTTATCAATGCAAGTAATAAAATATTATTGGATTAATAATTCTAATTTTGGATACAATTCTATATTTATATAAATAATTAGGCATGACTATATTCTTTATAAATCTATTTTTATGTGTAATAATTTACAAATTTTCTTTGCCTATTTTTAAAAAATATTTTCTCGTAAGTCCAAATAATAGAAGTTCCCATATAAAAGCAACTCCATCTGCAGGTGGTGTAATTTTTGTTTTATTATCTTGTTTAAATTCTTTTTTTAATGGTTTTAATATTACTTTAATTTGTTTCCCCTTATCAGTTATAGGATTATTTGATGATAAATTTGATTTGAAACCATCTTTAAGAATTGCATCTCAAATATCAACCATTTTTTTTCTATTATTAAATTCACCTTTCTTTCTTTATATAAACAATAATTTAGATATTCTTTCTTTATTATTTTGCATTATTTTTATTATTTTTACGTGCACTGGTTTTATTAATTTTTTCAATTTCATTGATGGTCTCGATGGTCTCTTGGCAGGCTCCATGATTATTATTCTGGCAACATTAGCTTTAAATATGAATAATAATTTATGGTCAATTGTTGCATTACTTTTAGGGTTTATATTTTTTAACTGGAGTCCATCAAAAATTTTCATGGGTGATGTAGGAAGTACCTTCCTTGGAGCAATATATGTAGGAATCCTTTTTCAAACTGATAACGCCAATGATTTTTTTAAGATTATATTACTTGCAAGTCCATTACTTGGTGATGCATGTATAGCAGTAATAAGAAGATTTCTAAGTGGTAGATCTATTATAATTCCTCATAAATCTTTCTTCTTTCAAAGATTAAATCAAATAGGATGGTCTCATAATCTTGTAAGTCTTTTTTATATTTCTTTAATATTACCTTTATCTTTTGGTTTCTTATTTGGAAATATTTATTGGATGATATTAACAATAATTTTTGAACTTTCTATTTATATGTTTATTGAAAAAAATTTACTACCCAAGTTTAATTAAAATAAGAATAAAAACATTTTTAATTTTTTCTAAAATAAATAAGAGTAGTTGAACAAAATCCTAATTTTCTGCCTAATAAAAGTCTTGTAAATATTAAAGGCCTATTTAAAAAAGTATATTTCCAATCAATCAATAATCCAGAATTATTACATAGAGCAATTAATGATTTTTGAGTAAATCCCTGCACATGTTCATAAGGACTTAATTTGTGCATTCTATTACCATTATAGGGCCATTCTTAAAAAAACTTTTCCCCTCTTTGCTTCTATCTATATTTGGTACTCTTATTCTGAATATAGTTTTATTATTAGCAAATTTGCATAATTTTTTTAAAACATCTGCTGGATTGGGAATGTGTTCAAGAACTTGCTCTAAGTTTATAATATCAAACTTAATGTTATCCAAATTATTTAAATCAGATAAAACCTCTAAACCCGAATCTAAAGATCTTTTAGATGATGGTTCATAAGCATAAGCTTTAAAGTTTAATAAAATTGCAACATTAGTCCAAATACCTGAACCTGAACCATAATCTAAAAAATAATTATTTTTTTTATTAGTATTTTGTTTTAGTGATTTTAACTCTTTAAATGCATAACTCTCTTTTTTTATAACAAGTATATCTGAGTTATTATTTTTTTTCTTTTGATGATAATCATACATTTCAAATAAATATTTCTGACTTGGCAATATTGAATACCAAAGGTGACCACATTCAATACATTTTTTAATATTTATTTCATCTAAATAAATTATTTTATTAAGAAATTACTGATATCTTTCATTAGAAAGAGCATTAAATTTCGGAAAATTTTAATTGAGCTTGATAACTGTATAAGAGTTATCTTTTAAAAAGCAGGGATACTCTTTTGTAAAAAAAAATTTTCTCTTTGATTTGTTCAAATCAGTAATATCAGCATAAATAAAATATTACTATATTTTAAAATTAAAATTTAATAATCTTGTTTTATTTTTCGAGATATTTAAAAATAAGATCTACTATATTTATTTCGTAATCCGAAAAGATCTTAAAATCCTTTTTGATCTCATAATTGATATTATTTTGACAAAAAGGTACTCCAAAATATGTCAAATTTATACCAATAGTTTGTTTAGACTTAAAATCATTTTGTTTTATTTTTAATGGCTCTATACAATTTAGATATTTTTTATTATAGAAACGAGTGCCCCAAATTGTATTAGAGTTTCCACCAATTACACCATTATTAAGATTAGGAATAAAAGCTTCAACTGATAAAAAAGAGAATTCACTTAATTTTGATAAGCAAATAACTCTATTTAATATTATTTTTTGATAAATTGCTGATAGTAAAGTATATAGTTTTTCTCTAAAAAAGAAAGGGGAATAAGGTAATATTTTCTCTATGATTTTTGCAAATTTTTCTGGGAAAGGAATATATCTAACAATTAAAAAATATCTTTTTAAATAGTCCTTTTGATCTGCATTATGTTGTTTATAGGCAATTATTTTTGAAGAATCTATTTGATTAATTACTTTAATAATATTCCTAAGATATTTATTTTTTTCGATTTCTGTATCAAAGCTAAAAGTAGTAGGTGAAGCTATTAACCAATCAATTTTTGGGGTTTCAAAAGGCGGATATTTATGATAAGGCAAACCAACCTCTAAGATTTTATATTTGCTGTAAATATTTTTACAATCTCTCTTATTTATTAATAAATTATAAATATTAATATCATTTATTACGCATGTATTAACCTTGAAATATTTAAGAAATAAATCATTTTTTCTGAATCCCATTCTATACCCAATTAAAGCGATTGCCTTTTTGTATTTCACAATAGAAGAAATTTTTGATAAGAATTTTTCTTCATAAGTGTGTTGCTGAATTAATAATAAATCTGTATATAAAATATGTTTAGGTAAACAAATCTCGGCGCCTTCTTTGATAAGCAAAGAAATAAATTCTTGTGAATATTGATCAACTTTCTTAGTATAAAATTCAGTACCGTAATAAACCACTAATCCAATTTTTTTATGATTTAAGTTCTTAACTATAGATAAATAAGGCAGTGCACTTCTAAAATATCCCATAATAAGAATTAAATCATATTCTTTTTTAATTTTTTTTGATTTCATACTATTGCTATTATTAAATTAATTCACTTTTTAGTCTCTAAGAATTTATTTTTTTCTTGAATAAAGTAAAAGAGGATAAATAGGAAAAATATCATTTGATATAAATATTCCCAATAATAGAATATAAGGCGAAATAAAATTTAGTCTTAAATTTTTGTTTCTTAAAAGAATATCATATTTAGATAAATGATTTAAAAGAATTAACAAACCAAAAATTCCGTTTTCATTCAAAATAGATATAAGCATATTATGAGATCTGTTAAAATAATTTCGCACTCCCTCATCTTCATTATTCGTTTTTGAAACCGCAGGGAATATTAAATTCATCGGTTTATTTAAAAAATTTTTTATATTATTCATATCAGAGAAACTGCGAATTAAAAATGAAGGATCTCTTGCAAGCATGAATTCCTCTTGTAATAATTCACAAGCCTCATTTTCAATATCAGAGTTATCTAACCATACGCATTCTTCAACATTTTCTATATATTTATATGCAATATTATTATCACCTAATAAATAATTACTAGCTAAAGTTAATGATAAATAATATGGAACTATAAGCAAAGATAAAAAAATCAAAAGATTTCTTAACTTAATATCTAATATTTTTTTATAGTAAAAATTATATATAATTTCGGATCTAGAGAAGAAGTTTAATAATCGTAAAATAAAAGAACTTAACAAAATTAATATTGCTACTAAAAGGCATGCTCTAGATCCCACTATGTACATAAATGTTAGAGATAAAGCTACTTTTATATAATCTATAAAATTTAATTTATTGTTAGATCCTGGCAAGAATTTATTGAATAAAACAAGATTCCACCAAGAAATTACATTAGTAGAAAAAAGCTGATATTTTAACTCAGGAGATGTAAATAAGAATCCTATAACTTGAATAAAAAGAAATAATAGTGATACATTAGGAATTGTTTTTAACCATTTGTCACTGTAATGTCGATCAACAACTTCAAAAATCAATGTTAAAGAAAAAAAGTTTGTCAATATTAAAATAGAATTATATATTGTAAAAAAAACTTCTCCATCTATTATTATTTTAAAAAGTTGATAAATTAAAGTAAACAGAACAAATGGTAAAGATGAATTTAATGCTCTTTTAAAATTTATTTTTGGATATATTAATAATATTAAAATTGGGGTGATAGGTATAATTTTTAGTATTGGTAAATTTAAAATATAAGAAAAAAAATAAATACTAGCTCTTGATAATATTTCTAAAGCAAAATATAAAATTGCAATATAACTTATTTTCAAATTTTCTAAAAATTACCTAATCTATAATAACCAATAATAAATAAGTTGCTATTTAATTACTATTACGTTAATTGCATATTTTTAAGTTTATACTAATAAAAAATACATATATATATGTAAAAAATGTCAATATTGGCTCTTATATCTAAGAAAAAAAAAGATCTTACTAAAAATATAAATAAAATTCAAAGTAAATACCCAAAGTCAGTTTTCAAAGATTTATCTAATTCCAAAAAAAAATCATCAATATTTTTAAGCATAGATAATAAAGATTCTAAAAATATAACCAAAGAAAATAAGAATTTTACAATAATTAAAGGTAATTATAAAAATATTATGGGTAATGATTTCGAATTAGATAATATATCACTTTATAAAAAAATAAAAGGTAATTTTCTATTATTTCAATATATTGACGACAAATTATACATTACAACAGACTCGATGCTTTCTAAACCTATTTTTAAATTTGAAAGCGATGAATACATATGCTTTTCAAACAATATTGAGTTAATTATGCTAGCTATTCCAAATACTTGGGAAATTGATTGGAACCAAATTCTCTCCTTTGTAGTTAACAGTTCCTGCTCAGGAAATGGAGTTTTGATTAAAGAAATATTTTTGGGTCGTCCTGGAACTCAATATGTATTGAGAGACACTGAGGAAATTAAAGTAAATAACTTTTGGAGTCCGCCTCTTAGAGATTCAGAGAAGATTGATAATTATTCAATAAAAAATTTAGCTGAAAATTTACTTGATAATATTTCAATTCATATGAATGATTCCTTTAAAGTTGCGATACCCCTTACTGCAGGAGTTGATTCAAGGCTTATACTAGCGTGTGCTTTAAAATTATTTCCTAAAAAAGTAATGGCTTTCACTCATGGCTATAAAAATTCAAATGCACCAGATATTCAAGTATCTAGAATGATCTGCGAAAAATTGAATATTAATCACAAATTTATAGAGTGTACTGAAAATATAAAAAGAATTATCAAAGAACAAGAACCAACTTTCAATCATCATCTTTCTACTTTTGGGCAAGCTCGTCATAGTTTTCTTTTTGACATTCTACTTTATGAATCATATAAAAAATTTGATTGCGATCTTGAATTTAAAGGTCTTGCAGGTGGATTATTTAAAGGTAAATGGGAAAATAATTCAAATATAAACAAATTTCCAGAAAAAATTCTTAGAAATTACAATTCTTTATTCATGAAAGATTTTGAAGAGATAATCTTATCAACCTCTAATTTCTATTCTCAATTTAGTCACCAAAGTTTTGTTAATGATACAAATGAAAACAAAATAAACTTATCAATTTTTTATACTCGATTCATAAATAGAGTTTGTGTAAGAACAAATTTTCAAAGCTCGATATTCAAATCTATTAATCCTTTCTATGAATATGAATTCATACATAATTATCTCAGAATTAATCCAAAGCTTAGGAAAAAGGGTAACATCCATTTAGAACTTATTAGGTATATTTATCCTTCTTTACTAGATATACCTCATTTAGCCTCAAGAGAATATTATAAATTCAAAGATGGTTCTCAAATAAAAACTTCTAATAAAGAATTAATTAGTATAGGGCTTAGTCCCTTTGAGAAAAAAAAGAATCCACTTAAACATAGATTTCTAAAAATACTGTTAAACGATGAAAATATTAATATTCAAAATATTAGACCTACTGCGGATTGGGATCATGTAAAAATAATATTAAATCCCTTCATTAAATCTACTTTTCAGAAGTTTAATAATTATTTCCCTGGTATTTTAAAAGAGTTAGATGTTTCTGAAATTATTAATAACAGAAATTTTGATAGTAGGTTATATAGACTATATTCCTCCCTCACTTATCTATGTTATTTAAAAGAAAAAAATATCAAATTTAAAATTAATATTCACTAAATTTAACAGCAAATAAATTATATAGATTAATTAATTTATTTTATCTTTATTTTCTTACCATTAATTATTAAGTAAAATTTTTAGTATTATTATTTTGTCTAAAAAAGAATTTTTTTAATTTAATTAAATTTAAAAATACTCTTATTTATAATCAAACATTTCAGATATTATAGAAAATTTTTTTTAAAAATAGAATTTCTTATTTATATCTATAATAATTTATATATGAAAAATCTTATTTACATCACAGGGCAGGGCAGAGCAGGTGGAAGTTTAATTGCAAGAATACTTGATGGTAATCCCAATTTTGCTTCTTACCCTTTTGAATATAGATATCACAAAAATCATATTTTTCCTGATTTCACAAATAAAGTATTATTTATTGATTTTTTAAAAGATATTGGTCAATATAAACTTTTTGAATTATTTTTTTCAAATAAAACTGGCAAAAAAAAACCAAATAACCTTTCGAAGGAATTTAACAAATTATCTTTTTACAAAAAGCTTGAGAATCCTAATATAAAATCAATGGACTTTATAAAAACTATAAATTTCGTAAGTAAATGTTTTTTTGAGTCGCATAAGACTAGTTATTTTAATTGGGAAAAGGTTAATCATATAGTATGGCATTCTTCAAAACCTACAAGAGAAGATATAGATAATTTGCTTATAAGAAGCAAAGGTAAACTCAAAGTAATTCATGTTATAAGATCTCCATTTGACCAAATATCTAGTAGCTTAAAGAAGAATAGAAATCATTTCAAAAAAATCTTTTTTGATTCTGCTCGTAAATTTATTAAACCATCAATTGCTGATAATTTTTATATAAAGTATTTCAATAAAATTTCTATCACTCTAGAACCTGAATATGCGGCACATTTTTGGCTTCACTCAGTTTTTCATGGTGCTCATTATGCAGAAAAATATCCAAAAAATTATTTTTTGGTTAGATATGAAGATATCGTTTCTGATATTGATAAATTTGCCAATTTTTTAAAAGAAATCTTAAACTTAGAAGAACCACTTATTTTCTCTAAACCCTCATATATTGGTAACGAATGGCAATCTAATTCCTCTTTTGATTTAGATACAAATATTAACCAAAACTCAATTGGGAGATTTCAGAAATATTTAACTGATGAAGAAGTAAATATAATTAAAGATATTACATCTCCAGCACTTTATGAGATGGGATATCACGAGAAAAAACCATTTTTCACTTCTAAAAAAAGTCTTGAAATTTCTCTTTCAAAATATATAAATTGCATGACATCTCTTCTATATAGTCTTAGACAATTCAAAAGTTAATAAAAAAACTTTATTAAAATTTTTTAAATATTTCTTTTTCAAAATTGTGTTATGATAAATTAAATTTTTTCGAAAATTTATATTTTTATGAATAGAGAAGGCTTTGGTTTTTGTCATTTAGGTTTTGGAGAATTGATTCAGGGGATTTCTTCAAAAGGTCCTTTTTTAGTTAATTTTCCCATAGATTCATTTTCTTGTGCAGAAGTAAAAAAAAAAGAAAGTCTAAATTCAGGAATTACAATTTTTAATGGGCAGAATTTCTATAAATCCAAAAAAGCCATTAATAACTTTCTGCGATATTTAAATATAAAAAATATAAGCCTTGAATTCAAAATTCATAGAGATTTACCAACTGGTTGTGGTCTAAGTTCAAGTACTGCAGATTTAATAGCATCAATAAGAGCCACAGCTAATCTCTTAAATTTAAGTCAGCCCTCACCTGATTTAATTACAAATCTCATTAAAGAAATTGAACCTAATGATGGTCTTCAATATCCCGGAATAAGTTTTTATGATCATATTAACAGCAGAAGATTTGAATCATTACCTTTTTTGAGTAAACCTATATTCATAGTTAGTATTTTTTCTGGTAATAAAATTGATACTATTGAATTTAATAAAAAAATAAATTATTCCCTAATTAAGAAATATATTGAAAGATATGATTATCTAATAACAGAAGTTTGTAATTCTATTAAAAATAATGATCACCAATTATTATTTTATCTTTCCACGCAAAGTACTATACTGTGGGACGAATTCTTACCTAATAAAAATTTAAAAGAAATTTTAAATTTTTCTCGACAAACAAAATCTTTAGGATTAATTAATTCTCACAGTGGAAATTTAATAGGATTCTGTTATCCAATTGAAATGAAAAATAATATTAAATTAATAGAGGACTTTACTAATTATTTTAAGCAAGTACCTCTTTGTCATACTTCAATAGTTTCTAAAGATAGTCATAATAATCTAGAGTTGAAATCAAAAAAACATAATGAAATTAAATAAACTTTATTGCAATAAATGTAACTGGAAAAGCATAGAAAATCAGTTCTTTACAGAATGTCCGAATTGTAACTCATTGATAGAAGTAAAATACGAAAATAGCTACTCATTGGTAGACAATAATTATGAAGGGGAATTAAGATATCACAACTTTCTGCCATTTCAGCCGTCGAAACTATATCAAGATTCAATTTATAAAAAACTTACCCCTTTGGTGAGCTCACCTGAAATTTCTGATCTTTTATCATGTGATGTCTTTATAAAAGATGAGACAGTCTTCCCAACTGGAACATGGAAAGATAGAGAAGGTATTACTTCTATTGATAGATTAGTAAGAAATAAAATCAACAAATTAGTTCTTTTTTCTTCAGGAAATACTGGTACTGCAATATCAAGAATGGCATCACTCATAAAGAAATCAGTAATTGAGCTCGTGGTTCCCCAGGCCTCTCGCAAAAGAATAGAAAAAATTGGTAATTACTATAATCATGACTATATTAATTTACATTTCCATGATGGCTCAAATGATGAATGTATTGATTATGTCTCACAATTAGCCAAATCGCTAAATAGCCCTAAAGAAGGCGGATTTAATAATTATGCTAGAAGAGAAGGATTAAAATCATTAACATTTGAGTTAATAGAACAAACTAATTTGGCGTTCGATTGGTATGTTCAACCTGTAGCTGGGGCAATAGGAATATACAGCATGTTCAAAGCTCTTAAAGATATTAAAGCTCTAGAAAAAATGCCAAAGATACTGGGAGTTCAAGCAGATATTTGTGCACCATTTGTAAAAGGTTGGGCACTAAATTCAAGCAAATTAAACTCAAATATTATTCCTGAAAAAGTTGTAAAATCAGATTTTGTAAGAGTTCTTAGAACTAGGGCTCCCTATGACAGTTATGAATTAATTTATAAAATAATGAAACAAACTAATGGAAGTTTTATTTCTGCTTCTGATAAAAAAATTTTAGAGGCATTAAGAGTTCTAGTATCTACAAAATATTTCAAAAAAAGACTAGAAGAGTCTTCAATTTTTCCAGGTTTAGAACCCGCTACCGCTTTAGCAGGCTTAATTAATGCAGTAGAAAATGGTTCAGTAAAGAAAGGTTCTTCTATAATCTTGAATATTTCTGGTGCTGCGAAACCAAATGATTTAAATTACTCTTGGTTCGATGACATAATTAAAAATTTGCCAAAAAATGCTTTAAAAAATTTAAATCAAAATTAGGTCATTCCTATTTCTAAATTTTCAAAAATAATACTTTAACAAAAAATAAAATTAATAATGTTAATTACTTTTTACAGAAAATATCTTTATCTATTGGGTTTATAAGATACATAGCAAGATAACCTATTCTCTTTAAAAGAGTAACCTCCACGATGCAAATGACTGGTATCAGCAATCAAAAATGTTCCCTCTTTTAAGTTGAAACTCTCAATATTTTCTTGATGTTTATCAATAATTTTTCTTTGTTTAAGATCTGGATATACCCCGTAACCATCAATGGCATGTCTAGAAATCAAAGAGCATAGAGATGAACGTCGCAATGTAGGAATTATTTGCATACAGCTATCAGATACATCATGAAAATATAAAAAAACCTTAACTACTTTTACACCTTCTGGATCGATGTGCCAAAGCTGAGACATTTCCCTTTTTGTATTCAGTTTCACAGCTGGAATCCACCAGTAACTAGCTCTGTGCGGTTGTGGATTTTCAATTCTAAAATTTTTATGTATAATTTCTAAAAGTTTTTTAGAATAAGCAAACTTTAAGATAGGGTCATTTTTTTCTATTTCATCTATCTTGCCTTTTTTGTATTTAGAGTAAACAAAATTTTTTGTATTATTGGCCTCTATATTACCTCCATGACATTTTTTTTTAAATTTCTCAGCTGTTTCTTTTAATATTAGGTAGTCTTTTTTTGAGAGGAAATCATTTGTTTTTAGAATTATGTGACTTGGTGTGTTTTTCTTAAAACCAAATTTAAATTTAAGTTTTTCTAAAAAAATATCTAAGAATGCTCTCGTATTAATTCTCATTTTTTGACTATTTGTAATTAATATATCCCAAATGCTATAAATTTAATTTTTTTATTAAGGATTAATAATTAATAAAAATACTTAAAATTCTTTTTACTAAATCATAAAAAAGTTTATTTTATAGCTAAAAAACCCTCAAAGCATAGATACTTGGCAACTGTGCAAATATCAGTAAATCCTGCCCTTTTTAAAAGTCCAAGATTTCCCTCAGAACTAAAGGGCTCCATTACTCCAGAAAGGCTATTGGATTTTTTAATAATTTCATCTGGAGAGAAATTTACTAATTTAAAATTCATATAAGCTTGATTAATATAATCCTGAAACCTTGCATCAGGAGCTCTTACTTTCTCAAAAAGGAAAAACCCACCTCCCCAATCTAATGTTTCATAAATTTTGTTTATTAATAATTGCCTAGTTCTTGGTAAAACGAATTGAATTGTATAAGCAGAAATTATCATATCGACATTGGATGGAAATTCAACATCAATAATATTAGCTTTTTGATAATCTATCTCAATGCCTTCTTTTTTTGATAAAGAAATTGCCTTATCTATCATTCCTTGTTCCAAATCATATCCAATTATATTAATGTCTTTATGCTGATGTCTTTTATAAATGCTTCTAGTCAAACTTCCTGTTGAGCATCCTAAATCAATAATTGTTGAGCAATTATGAACAAAATTATCGCTCAATAATGTAATTATCTTTTGGGAAAGATCATAACCAATTACAGACTTTTTAACATGTTCATCAAATTTAGATTCAACACCATCTGAAAATGTCCAGGCACCAAGATCAGCCTCTATTGAATCTCCTACCCCAGTCATATCTAAATGTTATTAGATTCTAAGAATATCATAAAAGTGTAAATTCTGAACCAAAAGTTTGAATTTTGAGCTTTAGATCCATCCATATCTATAAGAAACTCTTTAAGTGCTTTTGAAGAGTCAAAAAACTTAGTATCTTTCCTCAACAAGCTCACCATATCTTCGTAACAAATATCTTTCATTATTTTTTCAGAAGCACTTGGTCTTTGTTTTTTATTTGGTCGCCATCTTAAATCAGTAGGAAGAATATCTGCTGCATCGCGAAGCATATACTTATTAAAACCATCTTGAAAATGATATTTAGTATCTATTTTTAATATATAAGAGAGAAGCTCAAAATCTATAAATGGAACTCTTAACTCAATACTATTTTCCATAGAGATAGAGTCTAATATCTCAAGTGTGGAGGGTATATCAGCCCGAGTAATATAATTTAAAAGCATTTTTTTATAATAACTAGAATTATTTTCTGTTTTATCTCTTGCAGGCATATATCTCTCGTAACCAACAAAGTCTGAATCTTTTAATGCTATCCTTTCAAAGTTCTGACACTCATAATCTGTTTTTTTAGAAAGATTATTTTTAAAAAACTCATAGTTTGCCAAGATTATATCCTCACTAGTATTCATAAAGTTTGTAAATTCTGTAATTAATTTTTTATCTATAATTTTTTTATTTTTAAATTCTAATTCAAACAAAAATGGATAAAGCATTCTTTTATATCCAGAATAAATTTCATCGGCGCCCTCACCGACCAATATAACCTTACAATCAAATCTTTTTTTGATATTCTCAAACAACTGATATTGGAATATCCAGCTTGATGAAGCGAATGGAGCTCTAGTTATTTCTATTATTTTTCTAATAATAAGCGGTATTTCTTTAGTTTTAGAATTTACAATTGAAATATCAAGATTCTTATTATTGAAAAGGAATTTTAAGTCTTCAATTTCACTTTCAAATAATTCCGAATCAAGAGTAAATGCTCTTGTTCTACTTGATAAAGAAGAATAGCTACTTATGAATGAGGAGTCTATTCCTCCTGAGATAGTAGAAAATACTGGGATATCAGCTATTAAATGTTCATCAAGTATTTTATTTAAAACTTTATTGTGTTCTTTACTTGAATAATTCTTATTTGATTTCAAATCTAGATTTTTTACATTATCTTTTAAATTCCTAAAATTGGAATTTCCTTTAGAATCAATTTCTAATATCGAGCCAGGTTTTAACCTTTTTAAATCTTTATAAAAAGTATTTTCTGTATCACTACTTATACCCATTTTTAAAAATCTATATATTTGAATATCATCTAATACAGAATTCCTAAATTTTAAAATTGCATTTTTTGTTGATGAGATAACAAAAGTGGTAGTATCGTTATTTTTTAATTTTGAGTAAAATAAGGGTTTAATTCCTAAAGGATCTCTAGTAATAAAAACACTATTATTTGATTGATCATATAAACAAATAGAGAACATACCCTTTAGGCTATCGAATGCTTCTACACCAAAATTATCTATTAATTCAGAGAGTTGAATCGTATCGGAGGTGTTCTTAGCGGATTTGGTTTTTTTGTCTTTAAAAGAATAAATTTCTCCATTAAATGAAAATATATAACGGCCTGAAGAAGTCATAAAAGGCTGCCTTGAGGCGATCGTTAAATCGCGAATTGCAAGTCTGTTAAAAAGTGAGAAGTAATTTTCATTTCTGTATTCGGAATAATCATCTGGGCCTCTAACTTGCATAGTCAAAGAAGCATCTCGAGCTCTTTTAACTAGACCATCGTCTATTTTAGATGTACTAAAAATAGAAAAGAAACCACACATCTAGGTTTTTTCTAATAGGTTTTTGGCTTTTAATGACATAGTGCAAATCAAAATTTTAAATAATTAAGCATAAAGTTATTTTTGAAAACTAAATCATGTATTTTTCCTGAATAAAAAATGGCCCATCGTGTTTTTTGATATTTTCTATGATATTTTGTGGTGAATCTATTAATTTTTCTTTTTTCAGTTTATCTAGGAATTTTTTTCTTGAATCTTTAAGGTGCATGTTATAAATATCTTTAGAAGAATCTTTTCTAGCAAAAGCGAATCCTCCTCCATTCCTTCCTGTGGAAGATCCGCATACAGGATAAGTTGTTGATTCCAATATTTCAAAACCATGCTTTATTAATATGCTTTGAGAACTTTCATGCACAAAAAATCTTTGGTGATTAGCATTTAGCCATCTGAATGATTCTGAGATAGGGAAATATCTTCCTTCAATTACTATTATTGCCCCATCTTTCATAGATTCCCAACATCGCTTAAGTACTTCATTAGGCTCTTGACAGTGTTCTAAAGAGCCAATAATAATAACTAAATCATATTTTTCTTTATCTTCTTTCATTTTCTCCCCAGGTAAAATTTCTACTGGCAAATTTTTACTAATAGCTATTTGAGCACAAGTATGATCTGGATCATTTCCTTTTACTTCCCAACCTAAATCTCTGAAAAAATGTAAGAATCCTCCGCAGCCACAACCAACATCTAAAAGGTTTCCTTTTTTAGTAATATAGTTCTTTATTTTAAGATAATTATAAAGATTTTCAGCGCGTTCTCTAGCCACATTAAATCCATGTTCATTAGCACTTCCATCTTTGTTCATTTGCATTTTTCCTCCAACATTATTTGGATCGCCTTCAACATTAGATTGACTTAATGCTCTCATTTTTGGATAAAACTCTTTATAAAAGCGTTCATAAAAATCTCCTGTCAATCTTGGATTTTGCATAAGAAAACCACACTCTTTACAAGCAGATACAGGAAGTGGGACTAAAGTTTCTGAACCACAATCTGTATGAGTCAGAACTACCTGAAAATCTTCTGAATTGCATACTTCGCATGAGAATTTTATATATTCGTAAGAACCTTCACAGCCTATAAAATCTAGATAATCATTTAACTTATTAAATTTTCTAAACTTATTCATAAGATTTTATTTTTAGAATTGTACATCATTACTAATTAAAGATTAAGCAAATTAAAAAAAAAATTAGTTTTTTAAACTTTTATAAGTATTAAATCTATTTAATTCTTAATAATTCTTGAATTCGCATGTGATTTTCCTCAGTAGGTTGAAATTCTTTTTTTCTATATAATTGAGATTCCCTATATAAATCAAGAGCCAAATCCAGAATTTCTTTTTTACTAAAAAGATTTATATTTTTAAGAAATTTATTCATAAGGATATTTGTATTTAATATGAATTCCTCTGAATATTTTATGTCATTTATCTGATCGAGATGAGGAGGAAATTCGGTTATTCTCGAAAGTTTTGATAATGTAAAATCCTTTGTTTCATAAATTAATGTTGTGCCTTGAGATGAATGTTCAATAGAAGAATGCTCGTAAGAAACATATTCATCCCTGTGAATAAGTTTAAAATCTAATTTTTGAAAAAATTTATCTATTTCTTTAGGATCAAATAAGTTTAGAATTGGAACAAAGAAATTATCATGTAAATCAGCTGCAAGTTGCTTATTATAATTATTATTTTCAAACTTTTCTGAAAACCTTCTATGAATATCATTTAGGTCTTCATAAGTAATAAATTTTCTTATGAAATCAGTTATATAAAATCCAAAACTACCTGATCTATAAATCCTAAAAAATAGTTTACATTCTGGAGATACGCAATAAAGTATATTCTTTATTGCTTGACAAGGATCGTGTAAATGATGCAGTACTCCAGCTAAATAGACATAATCAATTTTATGTTTTGTTTTTAATGAGTTTGGGGAACAAGCATCAACTAAATTTGAAAATATATTAGAAAAAGTTGGGTTGGATTCTTTTAGCTTATTCAATGCATTTACAGCTGTCTCAGAAATATCAAAATGAAATACATTTTTTGCGCCAAGTTCTGAAAAGACTCTTGCCTCTCTAGCTGGACCAATATTAAGAACATTAATATTTTTAAGATTTTCTAAACTAATATTTGATTCACTAAGATTTTTACGAATAATATTTCTTGTATAATTTAGAGCTTCTTCACTAAATACATAAAAATCTTTGTATATCTTTGCATATACATCATGCATCTCTTTATCATGATTTGCAGACTTCATTATTTAAATAGATCAATATTAAATCTTAATAAATTTCTTTTTCAAAGAACCTAATTTACAAACAAATGAAACATTCTTAAAACTTTTATTAATAAATACGCTTTTCAATCTCTTTTGCAAGAATCTCAATTTCAGTGATCAAAGTTCGATTTGTAATTGAATATTGACCTTGATGCTTTTCCAATAAAATATCGTATAACCTTAATGAGAAACTTCGATCGTATATCGTTTTAAAAAATTTTTTTATTGCTGAGCGATCTTCTTTAAAGTTGATTAATAGATTATTTATATCTTTTGTTAATTGATTTGAAAATGAAACTTTTCTAACTAAATTGCTAGGAAGAACATTAATTATAGATGAGCCAAATGTAATAACAGGTTTATTATTTAAAACTGCCTCAATTCCTGATGAGCCACTAATAATAGAAACTAACTTTGATTTTTTTATTAATTCATCTGCACTTTTATTAGGATCGACTATGTATACGCCGGGAATATTCAAAAGCTTTTTATAAAAGCTGAGTTTTCTCTTGCCAATAGTAAAAGGATGCTCTTTAACTATAAGTTTAAAATTTATTGGCATACTCATTGATATTGTTCTGATTAACTCTATTTGATTATGAAAAGGTCTCCCGTACAAAAATATCGATACTTCTGGTTCTGCATGTAAAGGGAAAAAAATAAAATCTCCTTTCATAACTTTTTCGGCTTCTAGATAAGAATCCTTTAGAGAATTTTTCACCCATAATGACCTAATTCTATTAGAGTATTTGAAATGAAAAAAACTTTTTACGGGATTAATTGTCATTGAATCAACTTTTGAATATTGATTTTTATAAAAAGAAATTATTTTGTTAATAAAATTTTTGATAAAGTTATAGCTAATGTATTTTTTGTAGTTTACTATTGACTGAATTGGCCTGTTAACTGCTTTAGTTGTACCTTCATATAAATTCTTCCTATTGTGAAAATTTACAATAAATTCTTCAGCAAATTTTTCAGATTCTGAAGATAAATTATTTGCATTAAAAGTTTTCCTAAATTCCGCATCAGGATCATGAAAAGTATCTGAAATAAAAACCCTATCTCCTATTCTTGAATGTCGAATATTCAAAAATTTAATATTCCTCTTCTTAGAAATCAAATTAACCACGTAGTCCATTTGTACTGCTCCAAGATAGGTGACTACAGAGTTCGGAGAAGCTAAGTCAAAAAAGTTTTCAGCTTCTTTAAAAGAATAAAAAATATACTTATCAAGAAAGTCATTGCTAAATGTTTTTCTATAGTCGACATAAAACTTCGCATTCTTACCTAAAATAAAACGCCTATCAAAAAACTTTGCATAATTAGGATTATCAATATCACAATAATTTAAATGTAATTTAATTAATTCTTCATTAAAATCTAATTCTTTTTTTGACTTAGCTTTTTTTTGGATATCCCATTCTTTTAAAATATTTGAATAATCTTCAAAATCAGGATATTTCCTCAAAAATGATTCATAGTAGTAGCTCATATCTGAAACAATAAAAGAGGATCTATTTAAAATATTTAATTTCTTTGCTGTCAAATAAAATATCTCCAACATTCTAGATTGAGCGACAAATAATGGTCTTATTTCTTGCATATACAAAATTCAATAATTTAAGATAATAACACTAAAGTATTTTGTATTTTATTTTTTTAAAAATTAATTATCTATTATTCATTTTCTTCCAAAATGTTATTATTTAAATAAAAAATAATGAATATAAACCATAAATCAGTAATTAACAAAAACTTTAGCATTTTAGATGCAATTAATATAATTGATAAAAGTCATTCCAAAATAGCAGTGGTTTTAGATGAAAATAATAAATTAATAGGAACAATAACAGATGGTGATATAAGAAGAGCAATACTAAATAAAGCACAATTAGATTCGAATGTACAAAGTGTGATGAACAAAAATTGTTTTTTTATAAATTCAAACTTTGATGAGGATGATATAAAGAAAAAAATGATCTCGAAAGGCATTTCATATGTCCCAATTGTCGATAAAAATAAGCACTTTGTTGACTTACTTTGTCTTAATGAACTTACAAGAACCAAACTTAATAATGATGTTGTGATAATGGCTGGAGGTAAAGGAACACGTTTAAGGCCTTTTACTGAAAACTGTCCAAAGCCAATGTTAAAAATTTGTGGCAAACCAATTCTTGAATTGATTCTTGAAAACTGTATAGAAGCAGGTTTTCAAAATTTTTATTTTTCAGTTAATTATTTAAAGGAGAATATTATTAATCACTTTGAAAATGGTTCAAAATGGAACGTCAATATTGAATATCTTATTGAAAATAAAGAATTGGGCACAGCGGGTTCCCTTACATTATATAAAAGTAAAAAGAAAGACCCTTTATTAGTGCTAAACGGAGATGTTTTAACAAAGATTGATTTTAGAAAAATTATAAATTTTCACAATCAACATAATTTAAATGCAACTATGGCTGTTAGAGAAGAATCGTTTACCATTCCATTTGGTGTAGTCACATCAGATGGTATTAATATTATAGGATTTGAAGAAAAACCTACAATTACTAAAAATATAAATGCTGGAATATATTTACTCTCACAAAATGTTCTTTCCTGTATTGAATCTGATAAATATTGTGATATGCCAAATTTATTTAGATATTTGCAAACCTTAGATATGAAAGTCGGTGTATTTCCAATTTATGAATATTGGATAGATATTGGAAGAAAAGAAACATTAGAAAAAGCAATATTGGAGTGGCCACAAAATATAACTAATTAATTTGTACATTTAAATTAAAGATAAATCAGTTTAGAGATAGTTCAGTTATGGTGAATTTTCTGTATATTACTTTTTTAATATTAATTAGGTCGCAATACTAAAGAAATTAGAAATCGCATTAATTGTATATACATGTTGATATTAGAGATTAATATTTATAAAATTCAATAAATGGCTTAATTAAATAATCTTTGATATCAAATATCTGTGATGAAAAAATCTATTATTATTATTGTTCCCTCCTTGAAAGCTACAAGTCCAGTAAAAGGTGCCTTTGCATTGGCAAATTTATTACAAGAATTCAATGAAGTTACGATTCTTCCTCTAAATAGTTGTTCCCCATCAGAAGAACTATTTTTAAACAAAAAAAAAGAAATAAAAGTAATTTATAAGCTTAAATTTAAAAAAAAAGATCTAATTTTTAATTTTCTCAGATTACAAAGTTTCTTTAATACTTATTTTAATACATCAAATTCTTATAAAATTATTTCATTTTGTCTCATACCAGATATCTATAATGGATTATTAAGATTTAAGGCCGAAAAAATTTCGAGTATAAGAGCAAATAATATAGGCAATTACTTTTACTCATTGGGATTAATTGGAGTTCCTCTTGCCATTTTTCATTATTTAATTCTTAATTTAATGAACAGTGTTGTAGTAATGCATCAAAAAATGGCGGATCAAGTTTCAAATTATTTAATTAACAAAAGAAAAATTGTAATTATTCCTAATTTCTCAGATTTTAGATCCATTGATTACGAAATTATCTATCCATCTAAAGAACCATTTAAGATAATTTATGTTGGTTTGATTAATGAAAGAAAAGATCCCTTTAGTTTATTGAAACCAATAAAAATTCTAAAAGATAAAGGCTATAATATCACTCTTGAATACTTTGGTGAAGGAGAATTGAAAGAACAATTAATTGAAGAAATTTTTTCTTTAGAGTTAAGTAATGAAGTTTTTGTAAAAGGGTTTTCAAATGAAATATACAATCATTTAATGAATTCACATTTATTTGTCTTACCATCTTTTTCAGAAGGTCTTTCTAGAGCATGTCTTGAAGCTTTAGAATATGGAATCCCTTGCTTAATTAGGGAAATTTATGGAAATTCAGATGTGATAAAACCGAGTTTAAATGGTTATTTATTTAAAAATAATAATGATTTAGTTGATAAAATTGAATATTTTTTTTTAAATTTTAACTATAAACAGAAAAGGAGAAATCTACTACCAAGCAAATATCATAGAGAAAATATTATAAGATGTTATAAGAAATTAATTAATTAATTATTTGACTAAAGATATTTTTTTAATAACAGGGGGATCAGGATTTATTGGTTCTTATTTAGCTAATTATTTAATTTATCTTAATTTAGGTAAAGTTTACATCTTAGACAAAAATCTTCCACCTTCCTATTTGAGTCCAAGCATAAATTTTATAAAAATGAATATATTAGATCATAAAAAATTATCTTCTTTTATTAATAAAATTAGGCCAACTTTTATATATCATCTTGCCGCAAGAACTGATTTAGATGGTAATCAACTTGATGAATATAAATCCAATACAACAGGTACTGAAAATATTATTAAATCAAGTAATAAATGTAACTCAATAAAAAGAATCATCTTTGCATCATCTATGCTCGTATGCAAAGTTGGTTATCAACCTGAAAATTACGAGGACTATTGTCCTCCAAATTCATATGGAGAGAGCAAAGTTATCAGTGAAAAAATAATTAAAGAAAAATCAATAAATTTTATATGGTGTATTGTTAGACCAACTTCTATTTGGGGCCCTGGTTTTAAGGAACCATATAGTCAATTTTTTAATTATGTCTTAAAAAGAAAGTATTTCCATATTGGTGATAAAATTGTATTTAAAACATATGGATATGTTGGAAATATTGCTCATCAATTGATCAGTTTGATTCAGGTTGAATGTTCGCAAATAAATAAAAAAACTTTTTATTTGGGTGATTCATCCAAATACAGTATTAGAGAATGGTCAAATGAAATATGTAGATTTTCTTCCGGTGGAAAAATAATTGTTTTGCCCTACTTTATTGCTTATTTAATTTCAAAACTAGGCGACCTTTTAAAGAAATTTAAAATTAAATTTCCACTTACTACATTTCGATTAAAAAATATGACCACCGATAACGTTATTAATATAAATCCAATTTTAGAAATCTCTGGGAAAATACCATTTGATAGAAAAAAGGCAACTAAATTAACATTAGATTGGTTAATAAATGAAGAGACTAAATACCAATCATATAGGGAATTTAAAAAACTCTTTAAAAATTAAACTTTAGAGATGTTTAATTATTAAATTGTAGTAAGATTTACCAACAATATATGGAGTCGAATTTTTAATTAAATAATTAATACCTCTCGTACCCAATTCATTTCTCAAATGTGGGTTATTAAGTAATTTAACTATTAGATTTGCTAACTCATCAGAACATCCATTTCTTATACAATATCCAAATTTCCATTTTTTTATAAGTTTATCTAAAAATGATTTCTCTCCCGATACTCCTAAGATAGGTGTTCCAGCCGCTAAATGGCCATATAATTTGCTTGGAGCGACTAAAGATTCTAAGCCTTTCTTAACTGAAACTATTGAAACGTCTGCAGCATTTAAGGAAAATGGAAGATCCTGAAATTCTTGATAAGGTAAAAATAGGCAATTTTTTAGATTATTATCTTTGGCAAAGTTTCTTAATTCTTTATTATAAAAACCGTTCCCAATAAATAAAAAAACTATTTTTTTATGATTTTTAAGTAATTTTGCAGCTTTGATTATCGTATACATATCATGACATCTTCCCTGATTTCCTGAATAGAGAACTACAAAATAATCAAGCAATTTATTCTTACTAATAAAAAAATTATCTTTTTTGGGAATTGGCTTAATTATTTTTGGATCAGACCAGCTAGGAAAAACACTAATCTTATTTTTTAATTTTTTATTATATTTTTGAATTACAGTTTTCATTGGATCACTTAAAACAATAATTTCGGAAGAATATTTAAACATGAATCTATTTAATTTTTTCCACATTTTTATTATCAAACTTTTTTGATTTATAAGATTTAAACCACATAAAATTTCTGGATAAAGATCATAAAGTAAAAGTATATATTTCTTTCTAAATAGAACAGAAACTATAGAAGCAATTATTGGTAAGTATGCTGGCTCAGATGTAAAAAGGTAAATATTTTTTTTATTAGAGGTAAAAACAATCTTCACCATACTAGAAATAGTAAACAGAAAACCATTAATTCTTTTGCCAGCAAAATTTTTTGGAAAAATTCTTGATGAAATACTTCTATAAATCACCTTATTATGAGATTTCTCGAATTTATCTTGTTTTTTATTATTTGAATAAGATGGCATTCCTGTAATGACTTTACAAAAAATGCCTTTCTTGGATAATTGGTTAACTAATTGGTCTAATAATTGGCCTGTAGCAGCGTAATCAGGGGCAAAAAATTGAGAAACAAAAATTAAATTTTTCAACTCAAATCTTCCTGAAGATAAGTATGTGACTTCTAAAAATAGAAAATAAAAAAATAATACCTTTAAATTTAGAAATCCATCTTGTAAATTTAGGACCAATATAATATGGAATATACTTAGTATATTCTCCAATATATTCAAATTCAGATTTAATAAATAAAGCTATTAGATCTGATTTTGAATAATAATTTGTTGCTCTTAACATATATTGATAAGCATCTTGGCCTTTGTTTCTAAATCTTTTAAAACATAAACCAATCCTGCACATTAATTCATAATAAAACTTATTAACAAATATTCCTCCAAAAAGAACTCCAACATGGGGTTCAATAATTGCATATTTTGAAGGCAAATAATGTAAAGCATAGCCCTTTTTATTTAGGATTCGAGCATTTTCAGTTATAAACTGTTTTGGATTAATTACATGTTCAAGAACTGACGAACTAAAAGAAAAACTTATTGAATTATCTTCACAAGGCCATTTATATAAACAGTCGTTGCCTGTTACTGAAATGCGATTATCTTCAGGGGTCTTAATTTTTATTATTTTTTTTTCATTTATCAAAGTTTCTAAAAATGGTCCTTTTTTAAATTCAACATCAATTCCAATAGTTTTAAAACCTTCTTGATTTAAAAAAAACGTTACGTTTCCATTACCACAACCAATCTCTAGCCAATTATTACGTTGTAATTTGAAATCTTTGGAAAAAGTTTTTAATAATCTTATAAATTCTTTTGGCTTATGACTAGACAATTAAAAAAAATTTTTTTTATTATAGTGAAATAATCTTTCTTTGAGTATCATTTTTCAATAGTTTTTAACATTAAAAATCGAATATCCACAAGGAAGTTAAAATTTTTATAAAAATAAAATTATAGTGAGTAAATAGGGAAGGGGGTTAGTTTAGACTTTTCGGTACATCTAACAAATTATTAATCAAGTCAAGCAATCTAAGAATAACAGCTAAATTTATTAATGATGAATTCCAATTAAAGTAATATGATAAAATCCTTTTAAAAAATTAATGTTGATTATTATTTGTTTTGAATGAATTTCTCAACTATTTCTTAGATGATGGAAATGTCTTTTTAATTAAAGATGTTAATACTAATCAAATTAATATAAAAGTTGAACCCAAATCAGGAAATTTTTGTCAATTTAAAGAATATAAAACATCATATCCGCTTGATTTGATCGAGAAAATATTGTCAATTAAGGGAGCCTGTTGGACTATTGATGAGATTAAAAGGCAAGAGTCTAGTGACTATGTAGAAAAAGCATTATATTATGGATTGTTTTCATTTATTTCTAAGGATAAATTTGAAAAAAAAAATATTGTTAGATTTTGGATGTGGAAGTGGCGCTTCAACATGCATCGTCAGTAAATTGCTACCAAAAACTGAAATAATAGGAGTCGAACTTAACAAAAATTTTATAGAAATAGCAAATATGAGAGCTGAAAAATTTAAGATAAATAATGTAAGTTTTATTCATTCAACAGATCCTAAAGTTATACCTTTAAATAAAAAAGTTGACTTTATTCTCTTAAGCGCTGTATATGAACATTTATTACCAGTTGAGAGAGGAAAAATATTATCAATGTGTTGGTCAATTCTTAAGCCTGATGGTGTGATTTTTATTAATCAGACTCCAAATAGATGGACATTGTTCGAAAATCATACCACTCTTTTATTTTTTGTTAATTACTTACCCGATAAATTAGCTTGTTGGTTTGCTAGAAATTTTTCAAGTAAAAATTTAAAAAATCTAAGCTGGAATCAATTATTAAGAAAGGGAATTAGAGGTGGTACTAAAAAAGAAATTTATAGAATATTATTCAAAATAGCAAAAAGAAAAAACGTTAAAGAACTTTTTCCAAATAATTTTGGAATTAAATCAGAAGTTGATCTATGGTATAAATCAACTTCTCTTTTTAGTCCAACTACAAGACTCATTAAAAGAATTATCCTATTATCTGTAAGGATTTTTCCTCCTCTTGCTATTATAATTTTGCCAACTTTAATTATGGCAATTCAAAAGAAAAATTTTAAATGATAGAAGATCAAATAAGTTATATATTTGATAAATTATTCCTTGAATTTAAATTTTACATAAGTAAAATTCAAAAGAGATAGTACCTTAAATCAAGATTTTTTCTGAAATATTTTTTTCTTAAATATGAAATTAATTGTTCACAAATATTAATTTTTTTTATGATGACCTGTATTTATGAACTTTCCAAAAAAATTACCAGTAATAGTTTTTAAGCTTGTTCTAGCAAGGGCATTTACTCTAAAATAAATATCTTTAATTTTCTCATCCTTAAAACCTCTGAATGAAGTAGAGTGATAGTAATTAGAACCTGAAGGAGAGGAAAGCGAAAAATAATAATTACTTATACATTTTCTACCGTTATTAATTGATTTTATTTTTTTAACGGCATGAAGTGATTTGTTGTCAGTTCGCATAATAACAAGTCTATTAAACTTTGTCTCAATAACAATTGGATCTTTTTTTATTCCATTTGGATAAAGTAATAATTCTCCTCCATTTTCTTTGGAGTCCCAATCTTTAGTTACATAATAAAGTAAATTTAGTCTTCTATATTTTTTTCTTAATCGATCATGTGAATTGTCAATATGAGGGTTTAAAAAACAATCTTTATTCATAAAAGAGATGCCTCCAGCATAAAGTTCTGGATCTCCAGTAAGATCTTTAATTGAACAAATTTTTGCAATTTTCTGAAGTACCCTTTCCTCCTGAAATGAAAACAAACATTCTTCAACTAATTTGCTTTTAGATTTCCAATTAGAAGCTATGTATTTCCTTTCTTGAGTTTCTGATCTAAGTTTAAGATGATTTTTATTTGGAAAATCTTTATCTAAAGATGATGCTAAATCTTCAGGTAATAAGTTATCAATAATTAAATAATTAATTTTTGAAGAATCTTGATAATTTGTTTTTAGACTATCTACTTTCTCTTCTTTTAAACGAGAAATTATTAGATCAGCAAATTCCTTTCTTGATATATTGAGCATTTTTAGTTCTTTAATTAATTTAGATGGTTTTTTCTTTCAAATCATCTATTGCTATTAATTATTTTATTTCTTTGCATTATAAAATTTATTTATATACATAATTTCAATAGGAGTTGAAATTTAAAATTTCTTTATTAAATCATGATAAACCATGAAAGGTCTTATCAAAATGTCATTTAGTTTAAATTTTTTAATAAAAATTCTCAATATTAAGTCTTTGGTATCAATAAGAAAAAAGTGGAGCCAAGCGGACTTGAACCGCTGACCCCCTGCATGCCATGCAGGTGCTCTACCAACTGAGCTATGACCCCTTGAATGGAACTTTGAAATTCATTCCATTTCTCCCACGGTACTAATACTACTTTACTAAGGTTTGTTTTCCAATTTATTTTTTCCCATCAAAAAATTAAATATAATTTACGTTTTTAAGCTCTTATTTTTTGCGTTTTTATTTCTTTTTCAAATGCTTCAAGAGTTAACTTTATACCTTCATCAAGATTTGTTTTGGCTGACCATCCGAGATGATTTATTTTAGATGTATCAAGCTTTTTTCTTGGAGTTCCGTCTGGCATCTTCTTATCCCAAAGAATTTCACCTTTGAAACCTATTGCCTTTGAAATTTTGTTGGCAAGATCTTTAATAGAAATCTCATACTGACTTCCTACATTTAACCAAAATATCGATTCTCCATTTACATCTAAAGGAATTTGATCGGTTGTTGAATTCCATTTTTCGATTATATAAATGCATGCCTCTGCCAGATCATCTACATATAAAAATTCACGCAATGGAGTACCTGAACCCCAGCATTTTACCTCATTCAAATTATTTTTTTTTGCATAATAGAATTTTTTAATAAGTCCTGGAATTACATGACTATTTAAGGGGTGATAGTTGTCTCCTGGCCCGTAGAGGTTTGTTGGCATTAAGCATATTGAATTAAATTTATGCTGAATATATAATGCTTGACATAATTTAATACCTGCTATTTTAGCTAAAGCATAAAATTCGTTTGTTTTTTCTAATTGATCAGTCATTAAATATTCTTCTTTGATGGGTTGAGGAGCAAACTTGGGATAAATGCAACTGCTTCCAAGAAAAAGTAGACTTTTTATGTTATTTTTCCAAGCTATTTCAATTAAATTAGTTTGTATCTTAAGGTTCTCAATTATGAAGTCGAAGGGTTTATCATTATTTGCGAAAATCCCTCCGACTTTTGCAGCTGCAATAATAACTATTGATGGTTTGTTCTTTTGAAACCATTTATCTACTAATTGATAGTTTGTAAGATCTAGTTCTGAATGAGTTGGAGTGAGGAGATTATCTGATAAAGAATTTTTACTAAAACCAATTCTTAGCAATTCCCTTTTTATAGAACTACCAACCATTCCTGAACTACCAGCAATAAAAATTCTTTCTTTTAAAATTTCAGCCATTAATTACCTCCTAAAATGAAAAATCAAACTCCTTGATTTTTTTCCTTGAGAGCAAGGATTTTATCTCTCTTAACCATATCAGCAATCATTTCTTCTAAGGAAATCTTTGGACTCCACTTCAGTTCTCTAAATGCTTTACTTGAGTCACCAAGAAGTTCATCAACTTCAGTGGGTCTATAATATCTCTCATCAACTTTTATAACTATTTGGCCTGTTTCTTCTCTTATCCCAACCTCATCTTTCCCTTCTCCTTCCCATATAAGGCCATTGATGTTAGAACTATTACCCCAACCGAGTTCGGATGCCGCTAATTCGCAAAATCTTCTCACTGTTTCCATTCTTCCTGTCGCTATTACATAATCTGTAGGTTTTTCTTTTTGAAGCATCATCCATTGGACCTCTACGTAATCTCTTGCGTCACCCCAATCCCTCTTTGCGTCCAGATTCCCTAAATAAAGACAATTTTCAATACCAACGTCAATTCTAGATAAACCTCTTGTGATTTTTCTTGTGACAAATGTTTCTCCTCTTCTAGGACTCTCGTGATTAAATAATATACCGTTGCAAGCAAAAATATTATATGCATCACGATAGTTCTTGGTTATCCAATAAGCATATAGCTTTGCCACCGCGTAGGGACTTTGGGGATTAAAAGGTGTAGTCTCATTTTGGGGCGACTCCTTAATTGCCCCAAATAATTCACTTGTACTTGCCTGATAAAATTTTGTCTTCTTTTCCATTTCAAGAATTCTTATGGCTTCTAGGATTCTTAATGTTCCTATAGCATCACTATTAGCGGTATATTCGGGGGTCTCAAAACTAACGGCTACATGACTTTGGGCTCCAAGATTATAGATTTCATTGGGTTGAACTTGTTTTATTATTCTTATAAGATTTGTGCTATCAGTCAAATCACCATAATGGAGAATAAAATTATTACTAGATATATGAGGATCTTGATAAATATGATCAATTCTATCAGTGTTAAAACTGCTTGAGCGTCTCTTTACTCCGTGAACCTCATATCCTTTTTTAAGAAGAAATTCCGCAAGATAACTACCGTCTTGGCCCGTAATTCCAGTTATTAGAGCTATTTTTTTATTACTCATAAAGGTTAATTTATTAAGAAATATGCAAAAAATTCAGAAATGCAAAAAATAAATATCTCATAAATAAATTTTACATCACTAGTCTTTCAAATAATATGTTTGAATTTCTACTTTATCTTTTTTAAAATTACATTACCTCTTGTTGATGGATATTGAATATAAAAATTATTATTGATTGCGATAAATTCTTCATAAGCCTTTCTTGAGCCAGGGAAAGCATCACGTTGGTCACTTTTTAACAAAAAATCATCAAATATAATAAAACCTCCTTTAACCACTGATTCAGATAAATTATCAAGCGGATCTTTTATTGATTCGTATAAATCTCCATCTAGATGCAAAATACCTATTTTTAAACTTTTGGACTTTAACTTTTTTGTACTTTCAGAAAAGAAACCTTTTATTAGTTCAAGGTATACATCAGTTACAGAAGAATTTGAAAATATTTTTTTTATAAATTTCTCATTATATTTATACTTTCCACTTGGACTTGAAGCCCACTCTCCTTTTTTGGGATTACGAAATGAGTAATCAAAAATTGTTGGTTTTGGAAAGCCTTCAAAAGAATCTAATCCATAAACTTTTAATTCATTTTCACTGAGATCCAATATTTTCGTTTTTAAATATATATCCAATAAATGGTTTAAGGTAAGCAAACTTCTTCCTCTGCCAACTCCGCATTCAACAATCGAATCAAAAAAGATTTTATTTTTAGACAAATCATCAAATATTATATTCCAAAAAAATACATTAGATATATTTGCACCATTAAATATATGATATGTTTCATCAACTTCTAAAGGATGAGAAGTTTGTTCAAATAACTGGTATTGACTTTCCATTTAATCTTTTCTTATGTTAAATCCTATATTTTTATTATTTAGTTTTATCTCTTATTATTTAAAATTTTTTCACATAATTTAGTTAATTGATAACCATATGTTGTGTCCCTCTTAGCAACAAAAAATTCAGACTTTTTCTTTAAAGTATTAGAAACTTTATTGTTTCCGATCTGATTAAGTAGATTTTTACAGGAAGGAATAAATTCATCTTTATCAAAACAAGAATTTGCTTCTTTTAATTCAACAAATTCTGCATAGTGAATATGATGTAATCTAAGTGGTTCACTTTTACCTGTCTCAGGGAAGAAAGCTAAAACAGGTTTCCCTTTTATCAAGGCTTCAACAAGCATTGTTGATAATGGGGATATTACACCATCAACTAAGGTTAAAAGTTTATTGCTTATTTCATAATCAGCTAAGAACATCTTACCAGTTGGATTTTGTAAAACTTCTTTATAGAAATCTATCATTGTTGGGTCAATAGAAATATGATCCCATTCTAAAGAGAGAAAGTCTTCTTCTTTATTTACTAAACTCCCTCTCCAGGGGTGTGGTCTGTAAATCACATGACAATCTTCTAGTGTTGAGTTTCGTATTCCTTCTTCCAATAGTTTTAGAAATGTAGTCTCATTTTCTGAATTACTAACTCCAGCATAAAGTAATATTTTTTTATCTGGATTAACATTAAAAAACTCTGCTAATTCCTTTCTGCTTTCTTTGGGTGGGGTTTTATATATTTCGAATTGCGCAGCGCCAAAACATTCTATTTTTTCTTCAGGCATATTAAGGTAAAGTTTTGCATGTTTTTTTGCTTGTTCTCCCCAAACAACTAATTTGTCAGGATAACCAGTACAAAATGCCTTG
>MDSZ01145533.1_pt1 | contig 58373 bp, 40 predicted proteins | sample 811201 | NCBI WGS metagenome assembly MDSZ01 (sample SAMN05326647, study PRJNA326480) | marine metagenome | isolation source: seawater | place: Indian Ocean: North | collected 2010
AGTTTTACTCCAGAGAATAATGGAACATATCATTATTATTGTGATATCCATGGTTCAATGGGTAATTCCATTACTGTAACTGGTGCATTGGAAACAACTGATATTTCTTTAGGTCTTGTTGGTGGTTCAGCAACTGTAGCAGCACAACCAACCTCTATTAAAAGAACCAGTCAAACAATAGCTGATATGAGTATTAATTTAACTGGAACATCAACAGGTGAGGAAGTAATTACCATTGAACCTGTAGATGCTACATCTATATTTGATGCTGTAGGTAATGCAGTTGCAGTAACACAATCCAATAATACAGTAGCATTAAATGATAAGGTGTTACCAACATTTACATTAGTTGATATTTCCTCTAATAACAGCTTCAAATCTACTTATGCAGGTGAAAATGATATTGTTTCATTGAATATTACTGCATCAGAAGGTATCAACCAACCATATGTAGTATTCCAATCAGGCAATGCAGCAATTACAAACGCAGCTGCCATAACTTATAGTGGTTCAGGAAATAGTTGGAATGCCAAATATACAGTAAGTTCCGGTGATACAAACGGTGCAATTACTTTTACGGTTGATATATCAGATAATGCAGGAAATACAAATCAAAAAACAGCAACAACCAATTCAAGTAGTGTTACTAAAGTTGAAACTTCCATAAAAACTGAATCACCAGGAGAACAAATTGGTGGTTTAATACAAGGAGAATCAGATAATGATTATTTTGGATATAATATGGTCTTAAGTAGTAATAATAATACAATTGCTGTTGGACATTATTCACATTCAAATAGCACGAATGAAAGAAATATTAAATTATATCAATTAACAAACAATAGTTATTCACAAATGGGTAATGATATTGAACCAGCTATTATGCGATCAACAAATCAATGGGGTGTAACAGGGCTTGCAATAAATTATACTGGAAACAAAATTGCAGTAGCAGAGCCTCAAACTACCTCTGTCACTGTAAATGGTAATATACAAAGGCTATTCCTTGATGTTTCACCTTGGATTAGTACTGCAAAGACATTAAATTCAGGTATAGCTGGGTTTCCATACGGTTCCGATGGAGGATTAGGATTTAGTATTTTACAAGCAAATGGTACTTGGAAAGATTATACATATAGATGGACCAATTTTTTAAATCAGGCTGGTGACAATAGATGGCAAGCAATTTTAAGTGAAAATAGGTTTAACTCTTCTATAAAACAATTTAAAGATCAATATAATAATCGTGAGTATCACCCATTTGGTAATGGTAATTATTATGGTGGGACTCAAAATTATTTTTTTATTACCAACACTCAAAGCAATTATGAAAATTATAGAATATATATATGGGTTGACGATGGAAGATGGATCGATAATTCTAATCGTATAACAACATATCCTGTTTTTACAAGCACAACTACTACTACTGGAGGAATTGTTCAAACATACGAATACAATTCAACAGATGCAAGTTGGAATAAATTGGGTAACCAATTACAAGGAACTGCAAATGACAGTTTTGGCTATCATTTAGATTTGAATAAAAATAGTGATACAGCAATTGATGGAACATATTTAGCTATTACCTCATATTTAGCAGATAGTAATGGTGCTGACTCTGGAAAAGTTAACATATACAATTATTCTGGTTCAACATGGAATTCATATGGAAATGTAATAAATGGAAGTGCAGGAGAAAGACTAAGAAGTATTAAAATAAATTCAACTGGCACAATCTATGCTGTTGGAACTACTTATTTATCTACTGACAGTAGTATTTCACCAAAAGTAAAAGTATACGAATATTCATCTGGAACATGGATTCAAAAAGGAACTGATATTACACTTTCTGGAAGCACTTACACTTTTGGATATTCATTAGCATTAAGTTCTAATGGATTAACTGTTGCTATTGCTGATACAATGGCAGATGCTGGAACAAGAAGTTCAGGAAATGATAATGGTAGCAATGCAGGAAGTGTTAGTATTTTTGCCTGGTCAGGAACGGCTTGGGAACAAAAAGGATATTCAATACATGGTGAATTATCTGGAGATCAATCTGGATACTCAATTGATTTAAATGATAATGGTGATATTGTATCAATTAGTTCAACAAATAATACCGGAACAGATACAAGCACAACTTCAAGAGGTCACGTAAGATTATATCAATATAGACAAATCCAAGATTCTGAAGTTGATAACAATGTATTTTATTATATAGGAAGAGACAGAAATAATGGTTCCTCTTGGTCAACTAACATAAAACCTATTATAATAACTGAAAACTATTCGACTGCGCCAGTTAAAAATCAATCGTATTGGATTCAAATAGGAAATGACTATGAAGGAACTGCAACTAACGATAAATTTGGAGAAAAAATAAGCTTAAATAATGATGGTTCAATAATATCAGTAAGTGCTCCACAAAAAGGAAATAATAAAGGAGATGTGAAAGTATTCCACACTGGCACAAATGAAACACTTGTTCCTGCAGTCCCTCCTGAACTGGTTTCACTCACTATTGCCTCAAATAACTCTGATGTTACAAAAGCGAAACATAATGATGAAGTTACATTAACTGTAGGTTATGATATGTCTATGAATCCTCCTAACGTTTCTTTCGAATCCAATTCAGTTGATGTTTCTGATAATAACTTAAGAATTGACCCCGTAGATAATACAAATTACAATTGGACAATAAAATATACTGTAGACACTGTAGATTCTGATGGTGTTGTATCTTTTACAGTAGATGCAAGTTCTTTGTCTACTGCAACAAACGCAACACAAGCTACCTCAACAACAAATTCCAGTTCTGTTTCTGTGGATACCACTGCTCCAACTATTACAAATTCTACTATTAATAATAATAATGATACCATTACTTTAACATTCTCTGAACCTATTTATGATACTGCAAGTTACATTGGCTCTGATTTATCTTACTCTTTAGTTCCAGATGGAACAAACACTAATTACTTGTTTACAGGGGGAACTTATAACAGCACTCCTGATCCTGTATTAACAGTTTTTGTAGATCAAACAATTAATTTCTCAATATTAACTACTGACAACAACGGCAATCACCCATTTAAAATTGGAACCAGCCCTTCCAGTGATGAAATCACTACAGCAGATTCACAATTATCATCTACAACCAGTGGTGATTACACTATAATTAGCTTTACTCCACTAAATAATGGAACATTTTATTACTACTGTGGTAATCATAATAGTTTTATGGGTAATGAAATTACTGTATTAGGTGATGCATTTGAAACAACTGATATTTCATTAGGTTTAGTTGGTGGTTCCGCAACTGTCGCCGCACAACCAACCTCTATTAAAAGAACCAGTCAAACTGTAATTGATATGAGTATTAACATAACAGGAATTGCAGATGGTTCTGAAGTAATCACAATAGAACCTGCTTCTGCTACATCTATATTTGATGCTGTAGGAAATGCAGTTGCAGTAACACAATCAAATAATACAGTTACACTAATTGAAAAAATTGCGCCAACATTTACATTAGTTGATATTTCTTCTAATAACAGCTTCAAATCTACTTATGCAGGTGAAAATGATATTATTTCTTTGAATATTACAGCATCAGAAGATATTAAACAACCATATGTTGTTTTCAGTTCAAATGGTAATTCTATTTATAATACTACAATTAGTTACGATGGTTCAGGTAACTCTTGGAATGCCAAATATATAGTAAGTTCCAGTGATGCAAATGGTGCAATTAGTTTTACAATAGATGCATCCGATAATGCAGGAAATGACGCAATACAAGTAACAGAAACAACCAATTCAAGTAGTGTCATTAAAGTAGCTAATTCAAGTGTTACATCAACAGTCACTAAAAGTAAACTACAATTAGGAGGCACCATTATTGGAGAGGCAAGTGATGATTATTCAGGAAAAGAACCAACTTCTATTTCATTAAGTGATGATGGAACCATTGTTGCTATTGGAGCTACTCGTAATGACGGCAATGGTGCCGATGCAGGACATGTGCGTGTGTATCAATATGATGCATCATCACCAGCCGAAACGGATCAGAATAGTGCTGATTTTGGACCTCTTGGATGGAAAAGATTAGGTCATGATATTGATGGAGAAAACACTGATGACAGGTCAGGAGAATCAGTTTCATTAAGTAGTGATGGAACCATTGTTGCTATTGGAGCTACTCGTAATTCATATTCATCTATATATCATAATTACGGTCATGTGCGTGTGTATCAATATGATGCAAGTAAAACAGCCGCAGACAATGATCAAAGTAGTAGCACTTTTGGACCTGTTGGATGGAATAGATTAGGTGGTGATATTGATGGAGAAAATGAGGGTGATAGGTCAGGAACTTCAGTTTCATTAAGTAGCGATGGAACCATTGTTGCTATTGGAGCTCCTCAAAATAGTAACACTTACGGTCATGTGCGTGTATATCAATATGATTCAAGTAAAACAACCGCAGATGCTTTAGGGCCTGCTGGATGGAATAAATTAGGTCTTGATATTGATGGGCCTGGTGCATCTGGTAAATTTGGAGATAGAGTTTCATTAAATGGTGATGGAACTGTCTTTGTTGCTTCAGCGTTTGAACTACCTGGTAGTGGCGGGGAAACAAAAGTTGGTGTTGTGAAAGTATATGAAAGAAATACAGGTGTTGCTTTAGGATGGAGTCAAAGAGGAGGAGATTTTTTGGGAGAAAATCAAGATGACCGATTAGGATTTGGAATTTCAATAAGTAATAACGGAAATATTGTTGCTATGTCAGCTACAGAATATGACACCAACATTTCTGAAGCATATAGCCAACCGAATGAAGGTAGGGTTCGTATATTTGAATATGATGCATCATCACCAGACGATACCGACCCGAGTAGTGCTGATTTTGGGCCTGCTGGATGGAAAAGATTAGGAGGTGATATTATTGGAGAAAATTACTATGACAAGTCAGGAACGTCTATATCATTGAGTAATGATGGAACTATTATTGCTATTGGAGCACAAATGAATGATGGGGGAGCGGGAAATTTTGATAACAGAGGTCACGTGCGTTTGTATAAATATGACGGAAGTAAAACATCAGCAGATGCTTTGGGGCCTGCTGGATGGAATAAATTAGGAGATGATTTTGATGGGGATGCTTCAAATGACTATTTCGGACAAGCAGTTTCCTTAAGTGGTAATGGAAATTTTGTAGCTGTTACTGACAATGGTGACAATCTTAATGGTAATGTTAATGTTTATAAAACTACACCTCCGTCTGTTCCAGCTGTCCCTCCTGAGCTTGTTTCAAATTCCATGTCTATTGTTTCAAGTAATTCTATAGATACAAGAAAAGCTAAACATGAAGATGAAGTAACATTAGCCTTTTCTTTTGATTTGTCTATTAATGTTCCCAAAGTTACTTTCAAATCTAATTCAAAAGATATTTCTGACAACAACATAAGAATAGAGCCCGTAAATGATAGTAGTTACAATTGGACTGCAAAATACACTGTAGATACTGTAGATACTGACGGTATAGTAACCTTCACTATTGATGCCAGTTCAATATCTACTGCAACAAATTCAAGTCAAATCACTAATGCTAATTTTAATGCTGGTGATGTAAGTAGTGTATTTATTGATACAACTGCACCTAACAATCAAGACACTGTATTCTCTTCAGCAACTTTTGTTAAACCTGGAACAACAATTAATATTGTTTCTTCTGGTGATCAATCTAATAATGTATTCTTTGCTGAATCTGGAACTACTGATTTTACTGCAAACACAACAACCATTACACAAGCAGCCCATGGATTATCTACTTCAATTGTTGCTCCTACAACAGATGGTTCCTATCATCTATTTTTAATTGATGGAATTGGCAATATTAGTCTTGCTTCTACTGAATTATTAACAGTTGATAGTGTGCCACCAACTGTAGATATTAGTTTTAATAAACCTGGACCCTATAAAGGATCTCAAACAGATGTTACAATAAAAGCAATATTCAATGAGGCTATTAAATCAGATCCTTTACCACAAATTACAATTACAGGAACAGATATTCCTGATGTTACAATAACAAATATGGTTTATGTTGATGCAAGCACATGCACCTTCCTTTACACTATACCAACAACACAAAATGGTTCTGGAACAATAAGTATTACAACTGCTCAAGATTTAGCTGGAAATGAAATATCTGCTACTCCAACCAATAATACATTCCTGGTTCAAAATGATATAACACCTCCAGTTATTACTTCCACTTCAATTAGCACAAACAATCTTAATATTACAGTTAATTTTGACGAAGATGTCTATAGTTCAAATGCAGCAACAGGAGATTTGGAAGCAGCTGATTTTCAGTTTACATTAACTGGTGGAACAGCAAAATTACAAAGTCAAACACCAAGTGCAATTAAAAAGAATAGTCAAACCCAATACGATTTGTCAGTTAATTATACACCAGATTCTGTAGCAAATAGTCTGGAAGTAATAAAAATAACCCCTGCAACAGCAACTTCTATATTTGACTTTTTCGGCAATGCCTCAGATACAAGTCAAGACGACGAAAATAATAAAGTTTCATTGTTTGATACTACTGCACCTGTTATAAATAGTATATCTACAACTACTGTTGATGGAAGCTACAATGATACAGCTGTCATTCCAATTAAAATAACATTTTCAGAACCTGTCCGAGTTGTTGGTGTTCCTACTTTAACTCTTAATCTTAATGGAATAGGATATTCAATTAATTATACAAGCGGTGATAATTCTACAGAATTAATCTTTGACTATACAGTTTTAAATGGTCATAATGCAGCCAATTTAGCATACGAAAATACTACATCGCTATCTCTTGAAAGTGGTGTAACAATTAAAGATATAGCTGGAAACGACGCAACATTAACATTACCAGCTCCTGGAACAATTAATTCTTTAGATTTCAATAGAGAAATAACAATAGATACAATACAACCAAGTATTTCAAGTGTTACCTCATCTGTTTCAAATGGCCATTACAAAAAAGACCAATTAATTCCTATACAAGTTGTTTTTTCAGAAGCAGTTATTGTTACAAATACTCCTCAATTAACATTAGATATTGGTGGTTCTGATCATGTAATTAATTATACTTCAGGTTCAGGAACAAAAACACTTGTATTTAATTATACAGTTTTAACCGGACATAATGATTCATTACTTGATTATAAGGATACAGCTTCTTTAAGTTTGAACACTAATGCCACTATTAAAGATCTTGCAGGAAACGATGCTGGATTAATTTTACCAACTCCTGGACAAACAGGCTCTCTTTCTCAAACAAAAACTATTGTCATTGATACAACTTCACCAACTGTAAGCAATGTTACATCAACTACAGGTGATGGAAGATATAAAGTAGGAACAACAATACCAATTGAAGTTGAATTTAGTGAAATTGTAGTTGTTTCATCAGGCACTCCACAATTAACACTTCTTTTAGGAAGTGAAGATGTAGTAGTTAATTATTCAACAGGCACTGGAACAGATACATTAACATTTAATTATGTAATACAACCCGGTGATAATGATGATAATTTAGATTATAAAGCAACAAATTCATTAACAGGTTCTATTTTTGATAGAGCAGGTAATGCAGCATCATTAACTTTACCTACTCCAAATGGTGCAAACTCATTAGGTGATAATAAAAATTTGATTATTGATACAACAGCACCAACTATTGTTTCCTTTACATTAAGCGATACAGAATTAAAAGCAGGAGACACAGCTACTGTAGATTTAGTATTTTCTGAAGCTGTTTCTGGATTCAGTAGTGATGTTGATATTAATACTCATGGTATTGGTTCATTATCAACTATGACTTCTTCCAATGACATTAATTGGACTGGAACATTTACTCCAAGCACCGATTTGTCTGGTGGAACGACCAATATATTGACATTAAACAATACCTATACTGATTTAGTTGGTAATACTGGTGTATCTATTACTACATCACAATTTGCTATTGATACTCTACCCGTTTCCGTATTAACATTTACATTATCAGATACTTCATTAAAATCTGGTGACACGGCAACAGTTACACTTAACTTTTCTGAACCAATTGACACTAATACTTTTAGTTTATCATCAACAACTTTTGACCCATCTGGAGGTACATTATCAAACTTAATAAGCAATAATAATAAAGATTGGACATTTACATTTACACCTACATTTGACCTTGAATCAACAAAAGGTAAGCTTACGTTAAATTCTACATACAAAGACACAGCCGGTAACTTAGGACCTTCGGCAACAACTGGTTTATTTGATATTGATACAAGAGCACCAACTGTAAATGTATTTTCACTTGCTAACACTCCATTATTAAATGGACAAACTACAACTGTGAATCTGATATTTTCAGAACCAATTGACGGAAGCACATTTAATAGTAACGATGATATTACAGTAGTAAATGGCTCACTTTCTTTAATGACATCAAATGATAATAAATCTTGGTCAGGAATTTTTACTCCTACAGCAGATATTGAAGATTCAACAAATATATTAACCTTGCAAACTGGAAGTATTAATGATGTTCTTGGTAATCCTCTTGGTGATCAAGTATTTACAAGTAATTTTATTATTGATACATTAAAACCAATTGTAGTTTCCTTTACATTAACTGATACAGCATTAAAAGCTGGAGACACAGCTATTGTAGATTTAGTATTTTCTGAAGCTGTTTCTGAATTCAGTAGTGATGATGATATTAATACTCATGGTATTGGTTCTTTATCAACTATGACTTCTTCAAATAACATTAATTGGAGTGGAACATTTACACCAAGCACTGATTTGTCTGGTGGAACGACCAATATATTGACATTAAACAACACCTATACTGATTTACTTGGTAACACTGGTGTATCCATTACTACAACACAATTTGCTATTGATACTCTACCTGTTTCCGTATTAACATTTACATTATCAGATACTTCATTAAAATCTGGTGACACAGCAACAGTTACACTTAACTTTTCTGAACCAATTGACACTAATACTTTTAGTTTATCAACTATTGACTCATCTGGAGGCATACTATCAAATTTATTGACCAGTGATAATAAAGATTGGACATTTACATTTACACCCACAACTGACCTTGAATCAACAAAAGGTAAGCTTACGTTAAATTCTACATACAAAGACACAGCTGGTAACTTAGGACCTTCGGCAACAACTGGTTTATTTGATATTGATACAAGAGCACCAACTGTAAATATATTTTCACTCGCTAACACACCATTATTAAATGGACAAACAACAACTGTAAATCTGGTATTTTCAGAACCAATTGACGGAAACACATTTAATAGTAACAATGATATTACAGTAGTAAATGGCTCACTTTCCTTAATGACATCAAATGATAATAAATCTTGGTCAGGAACTTTTACTCCTACCACAGATATTGAAGATTCAACAAATATATTAACCTTGCAAACTGGAAGTATTAATGATGTTCTTGGTAATCCTCTTGGCGATCAAGTATTTACAAGTAATTTTGTTATTGATACGTTAAAACCAACTGTTATAAATGTAAGATCAACAATAGATAATGATAGTTATAGAGAAAATGAAGTAATCCCCATTGAAGTATTCTTTAGTGAAACAGTAAATGTAACTGGAGGAACACCATCGTTATTATTAGACATAAGTGGAGTTGATTATAGTATAGATTATACAAGCGGCACTGGCACAAATATTTTACAATTTGATTATACAATTCAGGCAGGACACAACGATGGTGCATTAGATTATAAATCAACTGATTCCTTAGTATTAAATGGTTCAGCTATTAAGGACACATATGGAAACGATGCTACAAGAACATTACCTCCCCCCGAGGCTGCAGGTTCTTTAAGTCAAAATAATACAATAACGATTGATACAACTGCTCCAAAAATAAATAGTGTTGCTGTTGCTTCTGATAATTCTAAGGTGGTTGTAGTTTTTGATGAAGACGTGTATAGCACACAAAACGGAACGGGAAATTTAGATGAGAATGACTTTAATTTGGCAATTGCACCAAGCAATGCTACACTTGTTGGAGGAACAAGTAATATAAAACCAACAAGTATTACCATGGATTCAGCAAGTAATACATTTTCATTATTTTTACCTATTAGTGGTATACCTGACGGAAGTGAAATTGTAACCGTTACACCTGCATCTAATGCTATTTTTGATAAAGCCGGTAATGCTGCGTTAACAACACAGTCCAATAATAGTTTCAACCTGAAAGATGAAAAATTACCCATTTTAACTACTGTAACTATTGCCGCTGCAAATAATAGAAATTTTGATACCAAAAAAGCAACAGAAGGAGATGTAATAACATTGACCATTGAATGTAACGAAAACGTAACCAGACCAACTGTTGCTTTTACAAGTGGCACTGCACCAATTAACGGAATAGTTACAGTTGATGGTGATGCACCTGGTAAAAACTTTGAAGCAAAATATACGGTAAATTCTGCTGATAATGATGGAGATGTTGGATTTAGTATTACTGGATTTACTGATTCTAATAATAACACTGGTAATGAAGTTGCTGTATTATCAAGTGGTTCAACTGTTGTTGTTGACAAGGTTTTACCTACACTTACCTCTGTAACATATTCAACCAATAATTCATCAGGTTTATATTCAAAAGTAGATGATATTATAACATTAAATATTACTGCAAGTGAAACTATTACTGCTCCAACTGTAGATTTTAAAAGTGGAGGTTCTACAACCGAAACAAAAACAATGAAAGGAAGTGGACAAACATATGATGCATCTTATCAAATTGCAGAAAGTAATATTGAAGGAAATATTGGATTTATTATTAGATCATTCGCAGATGAAACTGGAAATTCTGGTTCTAATGTTGTTTCTGTAACGAGTGGTGCAGTTTTACAATTTGATAAAACAGTCCCCACATTTACTACAACTACAGTCACTTCAAATAATCCCACTAATACTCTTGCAAAAGAGGGTAACCTTATCACATTAACTTTACAATCTGACGCAAGTTTAAGTGCCCCACCAACAGTAGAATTTACAAGTGGTGGTCAACCTGCTTCAGCAGGAACAGTAATATCAGGTTCTACTGCTTCGGACTATACTGCAATTTACGCTGTATCAAGTTCACACCAAGATGGAGTAATAGGATTCACTATAAGTAATTTCTCAGATTTAGCTGGAAACCCCGGAACTACACTAACTGCAACCACATCAGAAGTAACAGTTGATAAAGAAGCTCCCACCATATCAAGTGTAGCTATTGATGCTAATAACTCTATATTAACATTAGAATTCAGTGAAGATGTATACAGCACTGCAAATGGTTCTGGAGATATTGCAACCAACGATTTATCTCTATCATTAACTGGTGGAACAGCAGAACTATCTACTCATATTCCTGGTTCAGTTTCATCAATAGGAAATGATAAGAAAACATTTAATGTTGTTGTTAGTAGTATCATTCAAGGTTCAGTAGACGGAACAGAAATATTAAAGGTAGAATTAGCACCAAATTCAGTATTTGATAAAGCTGGTAACGTAGCAACAATTGAACAATTAAATAATACAGTTCAATTAAAAGATAAATCAAAACCTTCTATGACATCTTTGAAATTGTCAAGTAATAATCCATTCTTTACCAACCTTGCAAAAGAAAATGAAGAAGTTACATTGACTATGGTTGCCGACGAAGAGGTAACACCCCCTACTGTTGTATTTAAAAGCGGTAACAATGATATACCTAACACACGCATTACAGTTACTCCTTCTACTGGAACCAATACAGATTATACTGCAAAATATACAGTTAATGCTTCAGACACAAATGGCTCTGTATCTTTTGAGGTGTCAGGCTTTCAAGATGGTAATAATAACGTAGGAAATACATCAACTGCAGTAACTGATACATCAAGTGTAACAATTGATACAACATTACCAACACTCAGCAAAGTGGTAATGACTTCAAGCAATATATTAAATAATTCTTTAGCAAAATCTGGAGAAACAGTTACGTTAGATATTTCTGTCAATGAACACATTAATACACCATCCATCTCCTTTTCATCAGATAATCAAACAATCACTGGACCAATAACTATAACAGGAGAAAATGATAGTTATACAGCACAATTCGGGGTTAATGCTTCAGATAAGGATGGTCCAGTATCTTTTACTATTAGCAATATTAGTGATTTGGCAGGTAATGTATTAAGTGACGTCACGGCATTAACATCTGGAACAACAGTTACAATTGATAAAACTGCTCCATCCTTATCTACAGTTACACTTCAATCTAATAACACCGAAAATACTGATTCCGCAAAATCTGGTGATTCGGTTGAATTAACAATTATTGCAAATGAAGATATTACTACACCTCAAGTTCAAATCACAAGTGGTGATGTAAGTGTAAATAACGCTATAAGTGTTGACGGCACTGGACAAAATTATACTGCTTCATATACTGTTTCATCTTCAGATGTAAGTGGTTCTGTTGCATTTATAATTGAAAATTATACAGATTTAGCAGGAAACGCAGGTCCAACTGTAAAAACAACAACAGATAGTAGCAATGTAACAATAGATTTAGTGTCACCCATACTAACAACTGTTTCAATCGCATCAGATAACGCAACAAATACCTTAGCAAAGGCTTCAGATACAATTACTTTAACTATGAACGCAAGTGAAGATATTTCTGCACCTACGGTTTCTTTTAGTAGTGGTGGAAAACTTGTAACTGGCCCCGTCACAGTTAGCAAAATTAGCAATACTTCCTATAAAGCAACCTATCCAGTAAATACAAATGATAAAGATGGTCTGTGCACTTTTACAATTTCTGGATACAAAGATAATGCTGGTAATCAAGGTTCGGGTGTAACTTCAGTTACTAACACTTCTTCTGTAACTATAGATACAACACCACCTACAGTGAAAACAATAATAATTGACCCATCACTTGTTGCATTGAATGGAAATACTACAGCAACTATTACATTTACTGAACCAGTAATAGGATTTACACTTGCTGATATTACCCCAACACAAGGCACCTTATCTGATTTTAATGAAATTTCAAATGATGTTTATACAGTAAAATATACCCCAGATCCAGGTTTTACGTCTTCCGCTGCACAAACAATAATTCAAATAGGAAATGATTATACAGATTTAGCTGGTAATTCTGGTGTTACTTCTTCATTTACTTCAAACCAATTATTTACAGTTGCCAATGACCAAGAAATAACAAATATATTTGATTCAAATGTTGACTCAACTATTACAGATAATAATGTAAACTCAACCGTTGAAGAAAACACTGGACAATTAGACTCAAGTATAGATTCTATTGTAACTACTATTGTAAACAATGAAGCTGGAGACCTTAGTTTAAGTGATTTATCCCCAGCACAACAACAAGCATTAATAGATGCATTAATTGCATATTATGCCCGAGAATTGGGAGTAGACCCAAGTTTAATTGAAATTACCTTAGAAGATGGTTCACTTATTGCAAGAATTACAATCAAAAGACCGGGAGTTGCCACTGGATCAACTATAGTAATTGATTCTGATAAACCAACAGTAACTACATTCACTTTAAATAAAGATACACTAAAAACTGGTGAATCTGCAACTGTAACATTAACATTTTCTGAACAAATCGACACAAGCACTCTTTCTGCAAGTGAAGACTTTACAGCACCAGGTGGTGCTATAACAAGTTTACAAACCACAGACAACGGCACCAATTGGACCGGAACTTTTACACCAAGCACAGATACGGAGGTAGGAACTTCTACTTTATCTATTGGAACAACATATAAGGATGTCGCAGGAAATGAAGGAGAAGCTGCACAAAGTAGCACAAGTTATACAGTTGACACTTTAGCACCTTCTGTTTCTCAATTTAATATTTCAGATCGTAAATTAACTAAAGGCGAATCTGCAATCTTAACAATTGTATTTTCAGAACCTGTGGTTAATTTTGCTTTAGAAGATTTATCTGTTGCAAATGGAGAAATTACAGATTTAGATACCAAAGATCGTCAAACATGGACAGCGGTTTTTACACCAAGCGGAACTACATTGAATTCAAATACTATTATTTCACTTGACAAAAATTATAATGATGATGCAGGAAATGTTGGTGAAAGTTCACAATTATCTTTATCAGTAGATACCGCTGGTGAGACAAAGATTCTTGAATGTATACCTAAAAATATTAATAACAATGAATTAAGAGGTGTTAAATCAATGCCTTTAAAAGATAGCACTTCTAACAATGATAGTTCGTTTTCAATGGGAAGAAAATTATATTCAAGTAGAATGATGTTTACAAATATGTCTAATTCTAATAGACAACTAAAAAATTGGTCTATGGGTCGTGATGCCTCGTCTGTAATTTCAAGAAGAAAAGCTGAAAGTGCTGGTGCTTCTATGAATTTAACAGGTGGTTTGTTTTCTTTTACAAATTCAAATGATACAAATGTTATTGACCGTGCATTGCAACGTGCAAGATCTGGAGGTTCAAGAGTTCCCAAAAAGTAATTTATTTATTTTAAATTCACGAACCAGTTTGAGTAATACTTTTTTATATGTATAAGTTATAATGAATAATTATTTAGCTGAATTTTTAGGCACTGCTTTCTTTGTTTATATTATTCTTTCAACCGGAAATCCATTAGCCATAGGTGCTGCTTTAGCTTTAGCAATCCTTGTTACATCACCTATATCAGGTGGTCATATTAATCCTGCTGTTTCTATAGTAATGGCTTCCGCTGGAAAAATGCAAATTAATGATTTAATACCTTACTGTTTGGCTCAAATATTTGGCGGTTTGGTTGCTCTTGAACTTTTCAAAAGATATAAACTCTAAGTTTCATTAAATAATATTTAATAATTATATAATGAAACGTAATAATAGAAATTATGGAGGATTATTTAACTCTGGAATCTTTGCATTTTTTGGAACCACAGTAAATTGTGATGCTGATGACGATTCTATTTATTGTAATATTATGAAAATGTTTAATCTATTACTTGTGTTCTTATTTGTAATGTATATTTTGTCTTTTATAATTAATTTTTTATTTTATCCTACTTACAGAGGGGGCAACAAAAGATAATTATTCAATACCAACACTTTCTAACAAATAATCAATATTAATTGTTGGGGCAGCAAAATGTTTATTTCTAATTTTATGATGCTTTATATGGTCATTTGGTGAAACAAATATATTTAGCCACCCTATGTTTTCAAGTTCCTGACAATGTATTGCTAAGTTTAAAAATGCAATTATACTTATAGGTATGACAAATGATATTTCACTTGGATTAAATACAAATGCACCTATTATAAATGGACTCATATATGCTAACAAAAATTCTTGTGTGCTAACTGCATTTCCTATACTTGGTAATAGAATATAATCAAATTCATGATGAAATTTATGAAAATTATACAAATATTTATTTTTATGCATTGCGTAATGAGCTAAATAATAACCGATTGAATGTATACCAAGAATCCCAAATATTTTTCCTAATTGTATTTCAAAACCAGGTGTTAACAAAGTAACGTTAACAACACTATAAATAACTGGACCAGTAATTAATAGATTTCTTTTTACACTTGTTATTGATTTTAAATAATTGCTATTGTTAGTTTGAATTATTTTTTTATAACTTTCTTTACAAAAGGTTACATCAATATAATCACTTAATACTGAAAAAAATGATCCTAAACAAAATCCTTTTAAAAGAGAATAAATAATTATCATATAATAATAATTTTTATTTTATTATTATAAATATTATAATGTTTTCTTAATTATTTTATAAACCATATACAAACCTATTACTGATAACGAACCAATAAATACAGTTGACATACTATCTAATTTCTTAACATTTGTATATTTTTTTACATCTTCTTCATCTATATAATCAATATTTCCGTTATAAGAAGCAAGTGTTTCATATACCATATATCCATCTTTACCAAAAGCCTCATTAATAACAATTTCCTCTTTTTTTAAAGAAGGATTGAAAATCGACTCCAAATCTAATTTGGATTTTATTAAGTCAAAACCTTTCTTTTCTTGTTTTTCCATGTTTCTAAAATTATTTAATTCCACTTTATTTTGTGGCTTATTAAAATTATCTTTGTTAGGTATATTTTCAAATCTGTTAAACATATATATATAAATTACATTTTATTTATTAGATAATAATTTCTTTATTAAAAACCTTTAATAGATTTTGAAAAAACATATAAAGTTATCTTTACTTACACTGTAATGTGCGGAATATTTTTGTTATTGGACAATAATGAACATGTTAATATATCAATTAAAGGAAAAGAGGATATTATCAATGATTCATTTAACAAGGGAAAACACAGAGGTCCTGAATATTCAATATTAAAAAATGTAATGATTAAATCTACTATGGGTTTTCATAGATTAGCTATTAATGGTTTGGATGATAAATCACATCAACCTATAGTCTATAAAGATGTCGTAATTGTTTGTAATGGTGAAATATATAATTTTAAAGAACTCTATAAATTAATGAATATTGTTCCAAACACCAACTCAGATTGTGAGGTAATTATACATTTATATATTAAATATGGCATACAACAAACTTTACAAATGCTTGACGGTGTGTTTTCTTTTTGTTTAATTGACTATAGAATTGAATCAGAATTTTCAAAAGTATTTATTGCAAGAGATCCATATGGGGTAAGACCTCTTTACATCATGAAACCATCTTCTTATGGTATTCAAATATTAGAAAAAGAAGTCACCTCATTAGGTAACAGTAATAGTTTTTCAAAATTTATATTTGCAAGTGAGCTTAAAATGTTATATGATATCTTAAAAGAAAGCAGTAAAAATTATAAAAAACCACTCTATTTTATTAAACAATTTCGTCCTGGAACTTATAGTTATTTAACAATGAAACATACTGTCTCTCCAAAATGGATTTTAAAAAAAGAAGGTATTAGATACAATACTTTTAGTTTTGATTCTTGTTTTGCAAAATTTTATCAACCAAGTAAAAATGAATACATACAGAAGATTAGAGAATATATGATAAATGCTGTTTATAAACGTTGTTCTACCACCGAGAGACCTATTGCATGTTTATTATCTGGTGGGTTAGATAGTAGTTTAATTGCTGCCTTAGTTAATACATTCTGCAAAAACAATAATTTGCAGCAATTAGAAACATATTCAATAGGTATTATTGGTTCTGAAGATTTAAAATACGCCAAAATTGTTTCAGACTATTTGGGAACAAAACATACGCAAATTGAATTAACTGAACAAGACTTTATTGATGCTATACCTGATGTTATCTATGATATAGAAAGTTTTGATACAACAACAGTTAGAGCAAGTATCGGAAATTGGTTAATTGGTAAACATATTTCAGAAAATAGTGATGCAAAAGTTATTTTTAATGGTGATGGTTCAGATGAATTGATGGGAGGTTATCTTTATGTAAATAAGGCTCCTGATTCCATAGAATTTGATAAAGAATGTAAAAGGTTGATTAAAGACATTTATTTATTTGATGTTTTAAGATCTGACAAGTGCATTTCTTCTCATGGATTAGAACCAAGGACTCCATTTTTAGATAGAGAATGGGTGCAGTTTTATTTCTCTATTCCTCTAAAATATAGAACTGAATTCATATTTAATAAAACCTCTGAAAAAAACAGTATTGAAAAATCTTTACTAAGAGAAGCATTCAGTTCAGAAAATCAGAAGTTACATGGGTTGGAACCTCTTTTACCAGATTCTGTTTTATGGAGAAAAAAAGAAGCATTTAGTGATGGTGTTTCTAAAAAATCAAGGTCACTTAATGAAATAGTAGGTGAATTTGCAAAAGATTTCATTGAGAAAAATGTGATTTCAGAGTTAAATTTTGCATCCAATGATACAGAATACTCCAAATTGGTAAATCTTCATCCATCTATGCATAAGGTAAATAATCATCTTGTTCCTTCTACCGCAGAACAGTTTTATTATAGATTTTTATTTGAAAAATATTATCAGGGAGTTGGATATATTTTACCTTATTTTTGGATGCCAAAATTTATTGAATGCAATGATCCAAGTGCACGAACATTAAGTGTATATAATGACTAATAAATTTAAATATCAATAACCTATATAAAAATTTTTAATTTAATTTTTATATAAATGGAAAATCAATTTGAACAACTTGATTCTGTTGTAAAAAGTGTTATAGGAAAATTTGCAAAAAGAGCCGCAGTTGGAAAAGAAAAATACGGCACAACCTTAGACCGTGAGGATTTAACAAATATTGAATGGTTAACACATTTACAAGAAGAATTAATGGATGCAACCTTATATATAGAAAAAATTAAAAAAACACAAGAACTTAATTTGTCTGAAAATGAAAACCAAAGCACATGTGTAATATCATAAATAATAATTTATTTCATAGAAATAAATTATTTACAACCCCCATCTATTTTTTATTTTCACATTTTTTTTAAAATGCGGTATCAAATTTAAATACATCTTGATCTACAGTCTTATTTGCTAATGCATATTCTGCATTTGTTCTTTCAAAAAAGTTTACCTTTGATTCAACACTAATTAATTCCATAAAATCAAAAGGATTGGATGAATTGTAAATCTTATCATAACCTAATTGTACTACTAATCTATCTGCAACAAACTCTATGTACTGTTTCATCAACTTTGAATTCATTCCAATCATTCTACATGGAATAGCTTCGCAGATAAACTCTTTTTCTATTTCTACAGCTTCTTGGATAATCTCATGAATTCGCTTTTTGTTTAATTTTTTATTTAACTTTGAATACAATAACACTGCAAATTCAGTATGTAATGCCTCGTCTCTTGATATAAACTCATTTGATAATGTTAATCCAGGCATCAATCCACGCTTTTTAATCCAATAGATTGAAGCAAAGGATGCTGAAAAAAAGATTCCTTCGATTGCTGCAAATGCAACAAGTCTGGCTCCAAAACTACTTCTATTATCATTTAACCATTTTTTTGCCCAGTTTGCTTTTTTTGTAATACAAGGAAAATTTTGGGTTGCTTCAAACAACGTCTGTTTTTCCGAACTATCTTGGATATAAGTATCAATTAATAAACTATACATTTCTGAATGAATATTCTCCATTGCAACTTGAAAACCATAAAATGCCCTTGCTTCTGATAGTTGAACATCCCCCATAAACCTTACTGCAAGGTTTTCTAAAACAACTCCATCAGATGCCGCAAAAAACGCAAGAACCATCTTTATAAATTTTTGTTCGTCCTCATTTAACGTCTTCCAATCTGTTAAATCCCTTGATAAATCTACCTCCTCTGCTCTCCAAAAACAATCTACTTGACGTTTATACATTTCCCACACGTCATTACATTGAATTGGAAACATTACATAGCGGTTCTCGTCTTCTTTCAATAAAGGCTCGGTTTGGTTAGTATCGGACATATCCTTCCTAAATAATATAGTAATTAGATTTTATCTACTTTTCAAAATATAATTTATTGTGCATTAAAAAATTTTTTACGCATTTTTACGCAGTTATTTGCAACAAAAACTAAAATAATGTTTTATGGCAGTTTTTACAATATTTACTTATTGTTTCATACATATTTCCATCAAATGTCATATTTTTCCCACATTCCTCACAAAAGTATTTTTTGCATCCTTCACATACATTTATTGGAATAAAAATATGATATTTTCTACAACTTTTACAATGTTTCAAAAATTCTAATATATAATCTACTGTATCCTCATTTAACATGTTTTTTATTACCTTTAATACAAAAACTTTAATTTATTTTTTTTTTTTTGATTTTCTCTTTTGATTTTTTCTTTTTTTTGTTTTTCTTTTCTTCTTTTTTCCAGCAATTGTGCAATTTTGATTATTAAAAAGTCCCAATAACATTTTTCTATTTCCTTTTGCTTCTATTCTTTCAAAATAATTTTTAATAATCTGTTCATTTTCCTCACTACTATAAATTTTCTTGATTTGTTCTTTAAAATTATTATACAAATCTTCACTATATTCTACAGCTTTTAATAAATTTGGATTATACCCTTCAATAATATTTCTACATGTAGGATCTATAATATTTATTTTATCAAAACCCATTACCGTAAAAATAAGAATAATATCAGACAATGTTATTTCTTTTTCTTTTATTAATAAGTTATCGTATAAATTCAACATAGGGTTCTCAAACTCAGTTTCAAATTCGTCTTTAAAATATTTTTTAAATTTATTCATTCCATTTACTAAACGGTTTCTCCAATATAATTGTGTTGACAAGTCTTGATTTATGTTTGCCAACTCAATTGAATTTTTAGTATCTGATACTCGAGAACGTCTCATTAAAGAAAATTTATTATCTTCTTCTTTTGATGTGGATACTACAAATATTCCGTAATCAGGCACAGCTTGTTTATTTTTTTTTAATGGAATACAACGTCTCTCTCCTTTTGAACATTGTTCTTTGTGTGCACAATTTTCATGTGTATTTGGTTTTAAACTAAATAATCTTTCATGTCTCGGTGTATAAACACTATAAAACTTTTGCTCACGTGTATCATTGTAATCTTGTAGATTTAAATTATTATCTGCATGTGTCTCATACATTATCTCTTTAATTGTATTTAATATTCTCTCTTTCTCCTTATCATTATGCTCATAAAAAGATTTATAAATCTCTTTATTTTTTGACTCATCAACCATATTATAAAATTCTATGATTCTATCCATTATTTTTTTATCCATACTTCCAAAACCTTCGTTATAAACCATTGCATTTGAAAATCCACATGCTGCAGCAGAAACCATTTTTATTTTATTATTATAATTTAAACCTACATCACCTTGTGTATGACTATGAGCAGAAATAAATATTGTAATATCATCTAAATCCACATCTTCTTTAGTATTCATTAATATATATATTATAAATATATTAATAACACAATTTAACAGTTATATGCTATGCTTTTATTTGCATTATCACTGAAACCATCTCTTTGTTTTCCAAGTCTGGTTGTAAAACAATACCAATTATCTTGTTTTTGTAAAATTTTCCATATTTGATCATTTGCATAATTCCAATGTTCCATCGTTTTATCCAACAGCGGCACTGCATGTTCATATAAAGCAATCAATTTATCATAATAATGACCATTGATAATATAACAAGATGCAGTTGCTGAATTTATAACATTTGTTAAAAATGGATACTCCATATTTACTTCACCTTCATGTAAATTATAAGATAAAAAACATACATCAAAATCTGGTTTATATTTGAACAATTTTCTAATATTGTCTTCTATTTCTTCCTTTGATTTTAAAAAACATAAATCATCTTCAAATATTAACACGTTTCTATATTTCCTTTCTTTTGCCAACTTTATAACTTGTAAATGTGATTTTGTGCAACCTACTATTCCTTTCGGTGGAGGACAATAAATACCAGAAAACCTTTCTGCGTTTATACCATAATTTTTTAGTTCTTTTTCTATTAATTCTTTACGATCTACTCTCTTGTCTAAATTTATATAAAATGAATGTTCAATATTTTCCATATAATAGTTATTTCATTAAACTTCTATATTCAAATTTTTATAATGAATATTTTTAATTAAATTAAATGCTTTATTTTTAATTAATATATTTAATTGTCTTTCTTCATTTTTTAAATACAATTTATAAAACATATACATCTCGTTTTTATAATCATAATCGTTTATTTGCTTATACCAAAACGGAGAATAATATTTATAATCATTATTTATTAATCTTTTATACCAAATATCTTTTATATTTTTAATATCCAACAATAAATCTAAGTATGAGTATATTTTATCTATTACCTCCGTAGGTAAACTTTTAAAATAAATCTTTAAAAAGTATTTCATCGTTTAAATATCACGCAGAGATTTTTATTTTTCATAATTATTATTTATTTTTAGTAATCAGTTATTTATATATGAAATAACTGCAATAGCGGAAACAATAATTAAATTATATTTTACAAACATTTCATCGTTAAAATATTATTTATATTTTATTTTACTTTTATATTGTAAAGTTTAGGTGGATGAAAAACTTTGATGACGAACTTGGAAATGTTCTTTCTGCACCCAAAAAAAAAAACACGAAGGACAAAGAAGCAGTTAGAAAGAGAAATGATGGCAGAATACGATTATGAAAGAAAACAAGAAGAATCCATGTTAAATAAATCTTATAATATGATGCAACATCTATCTACAAAAGAAAAAAAAAATTTTGAAGATAAATTTACAAAACCTAAAAATGGTGCTCAAAAAGGATATTATAATCTACTCAATCAAAAATCTAAAAAAATTGTTGTTGCTACTGGTCCAGCAGGAACTGGAAAAACTCTTTTTGCAACAGAAACTGGTGTTAAAAACTTTTTGCTTGGTAATTGTGAAAAATTAATATTTACACGACCTTCTGTTTCAGTTGATGAAGATTTGGGTTATTTACCCGGCACCTTAGAAGAAAAGATGGCTCCATGGGTAAGACCTATATATGATATTCTATATAATTTTATTACTCCAAAAGAAGTATCAGCTTTATTAGAAGAAAAAACAATAGAAATTTCACCTCTTGGATATATGAGAGGTAGAACTTTCAAGAACTGCTGGATTGTTGCTGATGAAATGCAAAATTCTACTATATCACAAATGAAAATGTTATGCACACGTTTAGGTGAAAATAGTAGATTAGCAGTAACTGGGGATTTAGACCAATTTGATAGAACTGATGAAAAAAATGGTTTAGAAGACTTTTTGAGCAAATTTAAGGGTAAAAGGTCATCAAGCATTGGCAGTGTTGAATTTGATAATTCAGACATTCAAAGAGAAGATGTAGTCAAAGAAGTTCTTGAAATATATGCTGGTGATGTCCCAAATTATTATACATCATGTGAAGATGATTAAATAATTTTGAATTATTTTCAAATTATATAATATAACATGAAATTTCTTTCAAACCTTTCAAAACAGGCAAAAAAATTTAATCCAAAAATTTTATTACAAAATAAGATAGTATTGTATTTAGTCGCTGCTACAGCAATTGTTGATATATTAGTTTTAGCAAATGAAAAAGATTATAATTCCGTTCTTGTATTTGTTATTATTGGATTTTTGGTTAGCTTTTTCAGCAAAAATATGATTATCATATTATTATCAGCTATTCTTTTTACAGAAGCATTTAAAACGCTTTTAAACAAAAAAGAAGGAATGGAAAATAAAAAGAAGAAGAAGAAACAAGAGGGTTTAGAACACGAAGATGATGAAGAAGATGACGAAGAAGATGAAGATGAAGAAGAAGAATCTAATACTATTAAATTAGATATGGAACAAACCGCTGCTGCCAAGGCTGACGAAGAATTAGAAAAAAAACAAAGAACCTATGATAAATTAAAAGACGATTTTAATGAATTTCAGTCTATTCAAAAAGACATTATTAAAAATATGAAAGAAATTGACCCTTTACTCACAAAAGCAGAAAGTTTTATTGAGAAATTTGAATCTTTCAAAAAACATTAAGTATTATAAAGCTATATAATAATATTTGTATCATTATATAGTAATATAATTTTAGTAATATGGTTGATTTTTTGAAAGAATTAGCAAATGCTGCACAAAAAGGGTTTAATGATGCAGCCAACAGTTTCGTAAACGCTCTAAAAAAACCAATTGATGAAATTGAAGCTTTTTTCAAACTGATTGAAGACGAAATTAACAAAATTATAAAAGAAATTGAAAATTTTACGAAGAAAATTAAGAAAGTTTTTGATAAATTGGGTGAAGATATGGAAAAGTCATTTATAAAGATGGGTGAGACATTGTCAGATATGATGAAGATATGTGTTACTTATGATAATATCCAATATTGTTATGGTATTGATGATGTTATTGAAGATATGAGAAGATTTGTTTGTATGTTAGGAACTTTACCTAATAGAATAGATAATATCTTTGCTGGTATTGGAAACATAATTGATGGTTCTACTTCAGAAATTAGAATTGCATTTGAAGAACTTGGATATGTCTTTGAAGAAACACAAGTATTTTTTGAATATTCATCTTTATATCTTGGAACTTACCTTGCCTGTCTTGTTAAATTTATTATTAATTTCTATAAATGTTTCTTTTATTATTTGGTAGAATTTATTGGAAAAATATTTTATCTTCCCGTTTTATTTGGTATGTGGCTTATAAGCACATTTATTGGAATTGATATGAAACCTACTGAACAAAGAGTTTGGAAAGGATTGAGTTATTTTGATGGAATCATTTTTGTAATGCTTGGATTTCATATTATTCATTTCCCAAGACATGTTAGAAAAGACTGTTATACTTGTGTTCGTTTAAGATCACGTGTTGTTGAAGACCAAGGAATTAAGGTTGCAAAAGCTTGGGGAGGAGATAACGATTTACCACCTGAACAAAAAGATAGAGATGAGGTCAGAAGAAAGTGGAACAGAGGATACAAGAATTTTGCAGAAGTTACAGCATTCCCTCAAGCCAGACCATCAACCAGAATTCAATAAATATTATTTTACAATACTTAAAATCAGGTTTATGCAGTATTATTTTTATCTAATATTAATTTATTAGATAAAATTTTTTATGGTCAATATAGAAGGTGAAATAAGAAAAATTGTAAAACCTATTACAGATGAATTAGAAAGTGCATTAAAGCAAATACCTAAGATATTTAAACCTCCACTTGATTTTATTGAAGCAGGACTTAATACTGCTGGAGAAGAAATTGAAAAAGGACTTAATATTGCATTAGAGGAAGCTGTTAAAAAGCCGATTGGAGAACTTACAAAGGGTATAGATATTATGCTTCACAATATTATCCGTATTATTTGTTTTATGAACAAAATGCCTTGTAGATTTAGAAATCTTTTTGCAGCTTTTGATAATTCGTTTAAAGGTATTATTGAAGAGTTTACCGCTTTAGGTCAAGCAATGGACCTTGGATTTGCTAACAATTCATCTCTAATATATTATTTAAGCATTTTTATTGGTTCTTATGTTCAATGTATGAGACAGCTGGCACAAAATATGCTTTTTTGTTTACCGTTCTTCTTACTGCAAATATTAGGTCAAATTCTTTATCTACCAATTAGACTTATTTTATGGATATTTAGCACCTATTTATATATTAATTTATACGCTATTGAAGCAAGAGTATGGAAAGGACTACAAACTGTTGATGATGCTTTATTCCGTATCTTTCAAATACATATTATTCATTTTCCAAAATCTGTAAGAGAAAGTTGCTTTACATGTATTCGTTTAAGAGAAAGTGCTGTTAGAAAAAGAAATAGAGACAAAAAGGACACCGATAGAGAAGCACGTGATATTATTAGCAATAAAGATGGCAAACGTCAAAAAATACCTCAAGCATTCAAGCACTTTCAAGAAGTATTTAGATTCCAAGATGCAAGACCTCCTGAACGTGTGCCACGTGTTAAATGGCCAGAATCATTCGCAGAACTTCTTAGAAATTTTAATTCTTAAAATAAATATTTATATAATATATATTCAATGGCAAAAAAATGTATTCCTGGTGTTGTTTGTATTGAGAACGTAACCCTAATATTTATTATTTTGTTCTTAATTTTATTATTTTACATTTGGTATTCTGTAAATCTAAGTCAACAATCTAATCAAAAATCTTTAGAAACCCAAATAATTACTACACAAGGTCCTCCTATGTTATTACCCATGTCCAGTAAACAAGATATGTTTAATGACCCTTATAATCCACCTCTGAAAAACAATATGTATCATCCCAAAGACTCAACTGATGTAAGAGGAATTCCTATCAACGTTGAAACAAGAGGATTACCTACATCTTATCAACAAATTGGAATTCTCAATAAAGTAAATGATACAAGTGATACCATTTTACCTTTGATGGGAAAACGCACAATGTCAGGTAGAGATAAATGGCAGTATTATACCATTTCTGGTTCTGGAAACCTTAACGCACGATTACCTGTAAGTGTAAATGGAAAAAGCTGTTCAGGAGAATATGGTTGTGATGAAATTTATAATGGAGATATTGTTTATGTTGAAGGATATAACGACACATTTAAAGCAACCATTTATGAAAACAGTAACTTTCAATATATACCCGTCATTTAGACAATTTAGATTTTAAATCAAAAAATATACTATAATACTATAGTATAGTTTTAATGTCTTATTTTCACCCTAAAGAATTAAATGTTACCCATGAAAATTTAGAAATTGATTATTTTGATAATGAAATTACAAGGCGGGACATTTTTAAAAAAATCGATGGAATTGCCAACTCTAATAAACAAAGTTCTCAAAAAGTTGAGATAGAAGGCGATTATATAAAAAGTCCCAAAACATTTTATGAAATTACACTCCCTAATAAAAAACCTAATCTCAATTGGGACCCTTTAAAACCATCTGGTTTCACCGCAAGAAGATTACATTTATATGGATTATTACATAACAATATTGCCGATGTAACTGATAACAATCAAAACATAATTGGAGAACTTATCATAGAACATCGACCAAAAACCGCCTTAAATCAAAAAATTTTTAGTTGTTACTTATTAGAGTTCTCAGATGAAGATAATAATAATTTAGACGCTTTAGTTTCTTATATTGACAGTAATGACGATAAACCATTTGAACTACAATTAAATACATTAACTGGAAAACAAACTGAGCATCTTACTTATGAAAGTGAATATGATATTGTGTTCGTTTTTATGAAAACTATTCCTATTAATAATCAATCAAAGGATTTTATTAAGAACAATCTTACAACTTCTACTTCTTTATTCACTGTTTCTGCTCCCAGCAAAAGTTATTTAAACAAACTTGGAGAACCTGAAGTTAAAAAAACACCAAAAATGGATGAAAAAGACAAAGAAAATGAATCAGGTTCTCAAGAGACCTTTATTGGTTCTATGATTAAATTTGGAAATCTTTTGTATGATGGTAAAACTGTAGAAGGAAATACGAATATTGATGATGTCTATATGGAATGTGAACTTTTGGATGAAAGTGATGAAAAAGAGACCGCTTATGTTGCTTCTCAATTGAAAAGCAGTGATAGTCAGAAAGATCAAGCTATACAATTTTATAAGTTAATAAGCAACTTCTTCTTATTTATATTTTTGATCGTTGTTTCCTATATGCTCATTCCTTCTGCTTATAGAGAACTTGTTTTGAAAGGTGTAGTAAAATGGCAAATGGTCATAAGTCCAGATATAGCAACTTATCATAAATATATTCAGCTTGTTGAGTATTTAATATTGTTTATTGCTTTTTGCTATGTTATGGATTATTTCAGAATTGGATTAACAGTAAAAGGAAAGGAAATATTTACTATGTTTGGTATATTATTAGTTTCCATAATAGCCTTTGGTGTTGCTATTATTAGAATCAAGAAAAAAACAGACATTGAGTTCTTAACTGTAGAAGTAAATAAAAAGATTGTTAAACTCATGTATGGCGATAATGAAAAGATAGACTTTCAATTTATTGATCTATTTAAATTACCTTTTGAATTAGCAAGTTTTGGTTACCTTGAAGGTTGGAAATTATTTCTTCCATATATGTTCTGCGTTATGTCTTTATTTTCATTCATTTTCTTTGGACTCCTTAAAATAAAAGACGGAGGCTTTTGGACCGCTCAGTTCTTGTATTTCAATCTTTTTGTTCTCTATCCTTCATTTTATACTGCTATGAAAGTGAACAAAGAAGAATAATTCAAAAAATAATAATATATTTATTATTATTTATTTAATACATGGATGCTCCATCTAAACTTACAGAAACTGGACTAAATGTAGTGGATACGTAAGAAATCATATCACTCTTTCCCACGGGTGCCATCTTATCTACCATCTCCTCTTCTAATGTTTCTTTTTTAGGAGGATTCATCTTCTTCATCTTTTCATCTTTCTTCTCTTGTGTTGGTGTATGTTGCATTACAATACTTTTTCCAGTTACTTTACAACTGCGTCTTAATAATTCATAAGCTACAAAAACGAATAATACTGCTAATACAGGACTGCAATTAAAAAACAAGTAAACTGCTAAAGCAAACATTACTACCATACCTAAAGATGTATCAATTAAACTTGCTACATTAAATGGTATTTCTACTGGTAGCACAATAAACAAAACAAATAACAATGCAAGTAACATTTCTAATTTTGCCATTTTTTTGAAAGTCTTTAAAAGTTCCATTATATATTAAACTATCATTATTTTTTAACAAATATTATTGTTTTAATAAGCATAAAAAATTGATATTTCCTAAATTCTATATGTTTTATATAATACTATGAATAAAAACAAATCTAATCAAACATTTTTATCAATAGATGAAGATTACAAAAAAACTATTGCTGAATCATCTTACATTGGTAGAAAAGGTTACACTATCTCTAAAAGTAACTTAACAGAAAAAGATTTACAATTCCTATATAAAGATTTGTTCTTAAAACCACAAATATTTGGTGTCAATTATGGTCAAGAAGAAGCAAACAGCTTTCCAGTTTATAGAGAAAATAACAACAAAATCTATTTACCCAGATTTTATGGAATTCAAAGATATGGCCTTCCCCTACGTAACAATCTTTCTGAAGGAACTACTATTAATCTGCATTTTGCTAAAACACTTCGGGATTATCAAGAAAAAATTGTTGACATTTATTTAAAACATGTTGATTCCCCTGTAAGTGACAATAAAGATTCAATACGCGGAAATGGTGCTATTCTTGAGGTTCCTTGCGGATTTGGCAAAACTATAATGGCTTTGAATATTATATCAAAATTACAAAAAAAGACACTGATTATCGTGCATAAAGAATTTCTTATGAATCAATGGGTTGACCGAATTAATGAATTTTTACCTGGTGCAAAAATTGGAAAAATTCAGGGGCAGGTTTTTGATATTGAAGACAAAGACATTGTTATTGGTATGATTCAAACAATGTATGATAGAAATTATGTAGATTCAAGTTTCTTAAGTTTTGGTTTAACTATTATTGATGAAGTCCATAGAATTGGTAGTGAACAATTTTCAAAAACTTTATTTAAAGTAATTACTCCTTGTATGCTTGGTATTTCTGCAACTGTAGAAAGAAAAGACAAACTGACCAAAGTATTATACATGTTTATTGGGGATAAAATATATAGTCAAGAAAGAAAAGACGAAGATTTGGTGCAAGTTCGTGCTGTTCATTATAAAACATTAGACCCTGAATTTAATGAAGTTGAAACTGATTTTAGAGGAAATACAAAATTTAGCACAATGATTACAAAATTATGCGGTTTTGTCCCAAGAAGTGAATTTATAATTAAAATTATTGGCGATTTAATTGAAGAGTGTGAAAATTCACAAATCATGATTTTATCACATAATCGGTCATTACTTACTTATTTATATGAAGAAATTAACAGAAAAAATATAACAACGGTTGGTTATTATATTGGAGGAATGAAACAAGAAGACCTTTTACAAACAGAATCAAAACAAATCGTTCTTGCAACATATGCAATGGCAGCAGAAGCTTTAGATATAAAAACATTATCTATACTTTTAATGGCAACTCCAAAAACAGATATTACACAATCAGTTGGAAGAATATTGAGAATAAAACATGAAAAGCCTATAATTGTTGATATTGTTGATGACCATGATATTTTCCAGAACCAATGGACAAGAAGAAAAACCTTTTACAAAAAATGCAATTACTCTATTCAACAAATAGAATCTTCAAAATATGCTGGGGAAGAAAGTGAGTGGAAACTTGTTTTTGATCCTAAAAAAAAAACAAAAGAAGAAGTAAAACCTGTTAAATGTTTAATAGATACAACTATCTTTGATAACATTTGAAAGTTAATTTATAAGTTTAATATATATGAACAAAAAACATGTTAAAAATTATTTTGAAAGTTTGAAAATTTTTTTATCTAATCCGAATAAGAAAACATTAGAAAATCTTATTGAGAAAAGTCTAATAATTAATAAAAATAATAAATTTTTAAAACAAACTGGAGGCAATGATATTTGTGCTATTTGCCATGAAAATAAATCACCATTTGGAGAAAAGGAGGAAGAGATGTATTCACATATTAGAGAAGAACCTTTTTATAAAGATAATAAATTTATTATAACTAATTGTAAACTTCATAAATCATGTTTAGAACAATACATAAAATCAAAATATAATGGACCAAATATTGAAGAATACCCTATAAAATGTCCTGTATGTCGTAGTGCACGTATTTATTCTAAAATTGTTAATGTAAAAGAAGAAGGAACCCAAGAAGAAAAACCCGTATTTGAATTGGTAACCCTTGATAATTTACCTGCGCCTCCAGAAGAAAACAATGTTTTTAATTTTGGACAAGATGCGAGAGCAAACCTTAATGCAATTATTATTACAGCTTTTTTTATCATAGTTAGTTATTTTATTTTACAATACAGAAACCAAACATCAAGAATAAACGAATCAAATATAAATTCAGAACAACAACAAATAAATATATTAATAAATAATTATATTTCTGAATTATTCGAAAATTTTCAAAATAGTGAAATATCAATTAACGAACAATCATTAATGCAAATAGTTGAATCATTAAATCAAAAAATAGAAGAATTATTAGGATATATGGAGGATAATGATTTGCCTCAATTATCAGAACAATTAGGTGGTAAAAAATACAAAAAAAAGGCCAAAAAAACAAAAAAACTAAAAAAAATAAAGAAATCAAAGAAATCTAAAAAAAAACAAATAAGATGATTAAAAAATAAATTTCATTTACAAGTTGAAAATGTAAATGAAATTTAATTATTCAAAATAATATAACCATTTAAACTTAAAGCAACACATAACCATAATAAATAAGGCACTAATAGAAAGCTTGCTATTTTACTATACGGGTAAAATTGTAATGCTGTATAACCAGTTATCAACATTATTAATATAATCATAATAAATGCTAATACCGGCATATGTAATCTGAAAAACACAGTAGTCCAACTTAGATTTAATACTAATTGAGCAATGAAATAAGTAATTGGGGCGCAATAAGGATAACATTTTTTATCAAATAATACAATTAATACAGAAATAGTCATAAATATGTATAAAATAGGCCAAACAATACCAAAAACATAACTTGGAGGAGACCAAGGAGCAGTATTCAAATTTTTATACCAATTATTCATATAATTATTCAAGAGAAAATGTTTTTGTAAAGTATGCCCAAAAGAAGATTCCTACAAAACATTTTGATAATAAATCAAGAATATTATAAGCTACGTTTTTAGTGACTTCATCTGCAAAATAGGCAACACCATAAAAAGCCCATAAAATAAAGAAAACCAAATATAACAACATATTGTCAAAATTGTATTGTTTATACAAATATTTGCTGTAAATATATCCATATAAAGCAGCAAAGAATCCAAATCCTCCTATGTTTGCATTTAATTTACTTAATACTCCTAATTCTCCCAAATATCCTAAACCCAGCATTCCGTAATTGAGCACTAATATAATTGCGTAATTACTAATTGGTAAAGAACCAGACTTTGTATTATATAAGAAAGCAAGAACGAGGACTAATAACATAATAGGGGTAGTAATAGCCCAATCAGTATAACGCATTTTATTTAATTTTTCATAATTCGTTTGTGGTTCTCTTTCTACATTTTCAACAAATTTCGCATAAAAGAACGCAGCTACAACAGAAATACATGTTTCAAGATTCAAAATGTTACGGATTTTCATGTCTTTAGTTCTAATTGCCTCAATAAATGTAATTGTTGCGGTTGTCATTAAAAACACATAAGTAATGTAAAAACTGTTATCTATGAGCATTTTATCATTATTTATCATAGAAGAGATAATTTTTGATTCCATTATAAACTTACTATATATATTTTTTCTAAAATATCTTAATTTTGAAAATGAAAATTGTAAAAAAAAAATGACTGACCTTCTTCATTTCGATCGAAAAAAATGGACAAAAATAAATGTCCATTTTTTGAAAGTGATCTGGAGAATAATTTCATTTTTTTGTGAAAATTAGGGTTGGAGCGATAAGCAGTGAGACCTAAAAAAATAATTTTCATTTTACTGCAACCTTTAAAAAAATACATTTTCTGGAAAAGAATTTAGGCGTTTTTTATGTAGCATTTATATACGTAAAATGCTACACAAAAAAGCGCCAAAAAAACAACCGAATTATGAATGTCAAAAATGTTCCTTTTCATGCAGTAAAAAAAGTGATTTTGAAAGACATTGTAAGACTGACAAACATAATTCAATAAAATGCTACACAGATGCTACTACAAAAAACGCCAACTTTATATGCAGCTGTGGAAGACAATATAAACACAGTTCCAGTTTTTATCGTCACAAAAATATGTGTGTTTTAACCGATGACACCACCGAACGTGTAGTTATGGGACATGATGGATATGACACAAACAGCATTGTGCACTTATTAAAACAAAATCAAGAATTCAAAGATTTATTAATTGAACAGAATAAGCTAATGGTTAACCAGCAGACTGAGAATAAAACACTTCAAAAACAGTTGATAGAAGCAGTGAAAGAAGGTGGAAATACTATTAATAATACAACAAATAATACAACAAATAACAATCAAAAATTTAATTTAAACTTCTTTTTAAATACTACCTGTAAAGATGCTATGAATATGTCAGAATTTATAGAAAATATAGATATTGAATTTCAAGAATTAGAAGATATAGGAAAGAATGGCTATGTAACTGGTATGACAAATATGATTTTATCAAGAATTAAGGATTTAGATGTAACAAAACGTCCTTTGCACTGCACAGACTTAAAACGTGAAACAATGTATATAAAAGATAATAATGAATGGAGTAAAGATACTCCAGATAACACAAGATTAAGAGATATGATAAAAATTGTAGCTCAACATAATTATGGAAAATTACCTTCATGGAGAGAAAAATACCCAGAATGTAAAAATTGGAATGACCCAAAATATGATTTTTGTATTGATATGATGAGAAATGTATTAGGTGATATGGGTGTAGATCAAATTAAAATGGACAATAAAGTAATTAAAAATTTATCACGTCATTTATTAGTAGATAGAAATTAGAATTTATTTAGTATAATCATATACTAAACAAATGTATCATTTACCTTTAGAAGTTATAAAAATAATTTACTCATTTGACGATAATGTAATACAAAAAAGGAATAAAAAACTTTGCATTTTAGATTTGAAATCTAAATTTGGGTATTACAAAAATATGTTTGACGCATGCTTATGTGATATTGTTTATGAATATCATTTATATATACATATATTCCTTAAAAAATATGAGACGCTCAAATTACCCTTTTGTAAATATATTTTGTTACGAAACATTAGTTTAATAAGGAGATTAAAAAAAGGGGATAAGTCTATTTTACACCATAGAGAACAATATAGACAAAATAAATATTTGCCAAAAAGAGCATTATTAGTTTTTAATTAAATACCGATGTAGTTTCTTACTAATTTTCCGATATGAACAATTTTATTATTTTCTCCTACTTGTGAAATCGGTAGCCATCTTTTAAATTTTCTACTGAATTTGCATTCAAATGGGACAATTTTATTGATATCCACATATTTATCAACAGAAGTGTTTTGGAATTCTTCTTCATCATCACTTTCTTCAATATAATCCAAATTTTTATTCTCTTTAATTTTTCTGAATATATTATTCATCATTACACTTGTTTTATAATCAGGTATAAAAGCAATATTATAATATGTAAGTTGTTTTTTACTTCCGTAGGCAAATAAATGGTAAATATCATTTTGTAAATCGGCTTTAATTAAGAATATAGTATTATATTTGTATTGTGGTCTATTCAAATCCATATTATATTTAACTTTATAATAAGTGAGGGTTAGTGATTCAAGATTGTTATTTGGGTTTAAATCTATTTTTTTCTTACTCAATACGTTAATATAGGGCACAACAAAATTTGGAGAACGATATTGTAAATGGTGAATATCATATCCCGCATCTTCTTTAATTTTGTCAGGTATATTGAAAAGAAGTTCATTTGTATTTTCTATTTTTGTCTCCCACATATATGGTAGTGCAAATATACAAGAATGTTCAATATTGCTTATATACATTATGTATTCCTTTATATAAGAAAGTTTGTTTAAAAAGGGAACATTTTTTAAATAAATGCCTTTGTAGTAATAGATATCATCAATAATAAATACATTTTTTTCTAATTCTTCGTTTTCATAGATTGTGCCATATAAAATAGTTCCTAAACTGAATGGATTAATTGAATAATTTTTTAGAATTTTTCCTTTTGATATTTGTTTTTCACGGTTTAATTCAAAAATATAAGAAATATCCTTGTCGTTATAATATGTGTTCCAAACTATGTGTTTTTTTCCAGTTGGTATTCCAATACAGAATGTATAATTGTTTAGATTTCCTTTTTGTGAAACTGTCTCATAAGATGAATCAAATTTCGGATATCTAAATAACAGGTGTCTTAGTTGATTGTGTGAGAGTTCCATAATAATTTTAATATTATGATGGAGCAATTATATGTATACTGGAGTTATCTTTATATTAATTAATAGATTCAGATAATTGGTTATTGAAAAATGATTCTAAATCAGAATTCAATTTTTCTACTTCGTTTGTATCCAAGTTAGTTTTAGTTGAATTTACATTGTTATTATTTATTTCATTAATAATTTGTTTATATTTTGAGGTTTGAATAGATATAATATCTTTTGTTTTTTTTTTAGAATAATTATCTTTTAGATAATCCCATAAATAATGTAATGCTAAAATAATTAAAATATAAATTAAAATATTGAATAAAAAGGATAATGTAGTATAAATCATATATAATTTCAGAATAATTATTTTATGTAATTTCAACTTAAATATATTAAATGATTTAAACGATATTTAATATATACTTTAATGGTAAAAATAATCATAGTTGAGAAAAGTGGGGAATTAAAAGAGGTTAATTATAAAACTGATGGTAGTATGGATTTATACAAAATGGGGGGTTTTAAAAGTGAAAAGGGTTTTGATTGTGAGGTGTCATGGGAGCTAAAATTTGATAATGGAAAATCTTATAATTACAATGTTTACGGTAAAAAAACAGGAAAGGCAAATTATGAAAATAAATATGATTTTCCGCCACCAATTGATAACATTTTATTTTTTAATAATTGCGTGATAACAAAGACAAGAAAAGACAAGTTTTATGATTTGACATTAGAAGAATGGCTTTCTGTGTATGAGGACTTATTTGGCGGTTTTGAAGATTTGGAAAGTGAAGAAGAAAGTGAGGAGGAAGAATATGAAGGAGAATTAACCAAAGAAGGATATGCAAAAGATGGATTTATAATTGATGATGAAGATATTTTGGAAATTGATGATGAATCGTATAGTGAAGAAGAATGTGATGATGATGAAGATGATGATTCATATGAAGAAAATGAAATTGTAAATGTTAAGAAGTATAATACTCGTTTAGCAGCAAATACAAATACTATATTCACATCAATAGAAGAACAGGTATAAAAATTGACTGAATATTTGTAGGATATAAAATAAGTAAAATAAAAAAAATTAATGAAAGTAGCATGTGGAGTAATGTATGATAAAACAGGAAACATATTAATGGGGCTAAGAAGTGGTAATGGACCAAATCCTTGGTTTTGGGAATTTCCTGGAGGAAAAGTAGAAAGTAACGAAACAGTAGAACAGTGTTTACGTCGTGAATGGAAAGAGGAATTGAACCTTAATATAAAAATAGATAGATTAATTGGAAAATCAATATATGGTTTTGTAGAATGCTTCTTTTATATAGGAAAAATTAAAGATATTAAAAATTTAAAAATAAATGTGCACGAATATGTAGGGTTTTATCAACCGAAGGATCTTTTGAAGTTAAGATTGTTTGAAGGTGATGATAAAATTGTGAAAAAATTATTATAAAAAATTGATTAAACATATTTTTTTTATAATAAACATAAAATATGAGAAAAATAGAAAACGGTGACGAGTTCAGAGAAAAGGTTTGTGTTAGATTACACGAGTCTATTAAAAATAAAAAAATATCAAATGATTTAGAAAAGGGAATATACGACTTTGCATGTAAAGAGGCAAATATGTTGAAGATAATTATTAAGTGGGATAATCAGTTGTTTTCAGAATTGTATATTGCCAGATTAAGAAGTGTGTATTTGAATTTAAAAAATGAAGCCTTATTGAAGGATTTAAAAAAAAAGGAATTTACACCTGAAGTGTTGGCTTTTATGACACATCAAGAAATGAACCCGGAACATTGGAAGGAATACATTGACAAAAAGAAGAAAAGAGACGCAAATAGATACTCAAATAATATGCAAGCATCTACTGATATATTTACTTGTAGAAAGTGTAAGTCAAAAAGATGCACTTATTATGAGTTACAGACAAGAAGTGCTGATGAGCCAGCAACTATTTTTGTGACATGTTTAGATTGTGGAAAGAATTGGAAATTTTCATAATATGGATATTTTAATTGTATTATCTGTTTTTTCATAAAACACATAATTTGCATAAAATTGAATAAAAAAACCGTTAATTATGAAAAGTAGTGTAAAATATCTAATATAATAACGAATTTGAAAATGAGTTCTTTAAATGAAAACAACGTCGTTCAATGTCAGAAAGTGATAAGAGGGTTCTTGTCACGTAAAAACAATCTGTATTTGAAATTAAAGAAAACAAAGGATAGATTTGTCAAAACAGTTCATGGTTACCATTTGATAAACAAAAACGCAATAAAAGAGGCTGTATGGGAGGAAATAAATTGTGATGTTGTAGAAAAAGTGTGTAAAGTTTCAGATGAAGCTAATGGTAATCATCTATCAGGAAAAGATAATAAATTTGATAATTTTAATATTTCTAACAAAACAGCAAAAACAGATGGTGATAGTATTAGTATATCTTCTTATCGTTTGACCAGTGTATGTAGTAATAAATCTACAGGAGAAGCGGAAGATATAATAAAAGAAATAGAAAGGCGGGATGGTTCTTTTGATTATTATTCAATATTGGTAAGAAATGAAATCAATAATAAAATAGTGTATGACTGGTATATGATACCCAAAGATTATTATTTATTTAAGGTGAAGAGATTAGTTCCATTATTAGGAAAAAAAGGTAAAAAAAAGGATGAAATGGTTGGTTGGAAATCAGATTATTGTGATATTACATTTTCCATGTCTTCACAATTATGGTATAAGTTTAACATTAAAGATATTGTGCAGTTCAAAATTTGCTCAACAGAAGTGGACAATAAAAAATCAAAAATAAATTATGCTCATATCTTTGATTCATTCAACAATCAAGTCGCATAATCTTTTGTTACATAGATTTACATATTCATTGTTAATTTCGTAACCTATAAAATTAATATTTTCTTTTTTTGCAGCAACACACTCACTTCCTGAACCAGCAAAGGGAACAATTAATAGTGTATTATCACCATTCTTAGATGCTTTAATTAATTTTTCACATAAGGCTAATGGTTTTTGTGTTGGATGGTCAACTCTTTCTTTTTTACCAGCTCCACCAGCAAGAGCAGATATTTTAATCACATCTCTTGGGAGAGCACCATTTTCATGTGCATTATATGTAGTTTCAGTTTCTCCATTACTAAATCTTCCTTTAGTAGATTTTCTAACCTTTCCAGCGGCATTTTTCAAAAATGTGTCAGTATAAGGTTCTCTAACATCATCACGATTAAAATGGGGTTTTCCTTTACTACAACACAATATACTTTCGTGAGTTCTTTGCCAATGATTAAGTGACGGAGTAACCTTGTTTGTATAATGCCAAATAATCCATCTTACATTTATTTTTATTCTAACACGTATAAATGCTAATATTTCACTAAATCCGTAAATATAAAGTGTTCCAGTGGGTTTTAAAATGCGTATACATTCTTCAATCCAATCGTCGCACCAAAGAAGGTATTTATCCATGTCCTGTTTATCAGTATTATTTCCGAAATCCTTTCCAATATTATAAGGTGGGTCACATATAACAATATCTGCACTATCAGATTGTAATTTTTTCATATTTTCAATACAATCACCATGAATAATTTGTTGTGTCTTTATATTTGCTTGTTCCATGGGAATAATTTGTTTTTGTTGCTTGGTTTGTAAAGAATTATTTGATATCAATTTTTCATCCTGTTGCATATAATAATATCAACGTTTTACTTTTAATTCTTTTATTAGAAAGGAATTAAAAAAATAAATTGTAATTTTGATTACTATTTAAACGAGTATTTCTAAATCTTGTAATTTCCAATATTCACAGGCTCCATTAGGCAAAGGTCTTTTAATAATAAAGGGTGTTTTTTTTTCATTAAATTCTTGCAAAGCAATCAAATATCCATCAATAACAGAAGGGTCAACATTAATTAGAGGATTTGCACCTGCATTAATTTGTCTTGCTCTTTCTCCAATAATACGTGCTTTTTCGTATTTTGTAATAAACGGTAGTGTTTTATGTAAGGGGTCTACAATTTCTCCATTACTATTTTTTGTGACCTTAGAAAGGGTTTCTACTTCATCATTGTTGTGAAATATAAGTTCTGGATAATAATTGTCTTTAATAGATTTTTCAACACTATCATCAAATTTTTGTAAATAATTTTCATCTTCACTATCATCATCGTCGTCATCAGAAAGCTCAAATTGCTTGATAACATCATCTTTGGGTGACAAAGGTTTTATAACATTTTCATTTTCTTCATCCGTTAAATTTCCTATGGAATCTATTTCGTCATCAAGTTCATCATTTTCGGGTTCTTGTAAATCATCTAATTCATCTTCATTGTCAACATCATCATCAATGTCAACATCATCACCAATCGTTAGATTTTTACTTTTTATAGAATTTTCTTTTGGAACTTCTTCGTTCTCACTTTCATAATCGCTTTCTTCATTGTAATCTTCGTCGGTATCCATTATAATTTATATACTTATTATTTCTAAATAGTTGCAATAAAAAATATAATCAATTTTTTATTTAAATTTTATCATTAGTTTTCCAAGTAAAATTACATTGGTCACAAATATAAACATATTTCATATTTGCATCGTCATATCTTAAATAAATAACTTCTGGGTAATGATAATCTTTACTGTCTACAAGATTAGATTTACATTCTACATTTGGACATTTAATGTTATTCATTCTTGGTAGAGTAGGATCTACTTTTGTATATTCGTTGATGACATGATTAAATTGAGAATTGTTCTTGTTTGAATGTGTATTGATAATACAGGACCCTTCTGTAATTATGGTGTTATCTACGTGTTTACAGTTTCTACAATAATAAATGAGCTCATTTATATTATTTTCATTGACTCCGAGATAATACATATTATCGCATTGAGAGCAAAACTTCATTATATATAATTACTAAATACTTATTATTTATGTTATTTCAAAGTGTTTATCAATTTTATATGGGAGTAATAAAAATGTGAATTTTAAATATAACGAAAAATGCAGTAAAACAATTAAATTGATTAAATAAATACTAAATATAAAATTGATAAAAACCGAGATAAATATATTCTTGTAATATAATACATATAAACATGTCCGGTAATTCCAAAGGAAGTAAGGGTATAGAATCAACAAATACTTCTATTGTTCCAGCAATTAATGATTATAAGGACTTAAACGATTTTTTAGGAAAACATTTATGTTCCAGTAGAGATGATAAAAAACGTAAAGAATCAACTAATACTCGTATTGGTGATAAGAATATGAATATTTATGGAGGAAATTATCATATTCCTGATATTGAGTATTCAGTATTTTTACAATTATATTACAGAGATGTAATAAAGAAGAAAAGGAAAGAATATTTAACAGAGAAGCAACGAGATGGAGATGGACCGTTGGTTGTAGATTTAGATTTTCGTTATGAGTATAATAGTGTAGATGACAAACAACATAGTTTTACGTTGATTGAAGAATTGTTAGACTTATATTTTGATGAGTTAAAGAAAATATATGTATTTGAAGAATCAAAACCAATAAATGCTTATGTTTTTGAAAAGCCAACATTAATACATTCTCAAGAGAAGAAGATTACAAAAGATGGAATTCATATTCTTATTGGTTTACAGTGTGACCATACGGTTCAACAGATTTTACGAAAACAAGTTATAAAGAATATAGATGATATTTTTGAAGAAATGCCTTTGACTAATAAGATAGATGATATATTTGATGAAGGTATTTCCAAAGGAACAACGAATTGGCAATTATATGGTTCTCGTAAACCTGGAAATGAAAAATACGAATTAACAAAAATGTATACATTTACATATGATTCAACGGACGGGGAGTTAATGAGAAAAGAATGTTTAACATCTTCATTTAATATGGAAAAGGATTTATGTAAATTGTCTGTTCGTTACAAAGGCAATGTGAAGCTGTATATGCAAAATAATTTTATTGATGAATATGAAAAGAATAAAAAGAATAAAACGCAACGAATAACAAGAGTTTCAAGTGGTAATAATACAATTTTAAATAATAATATAACAAATAATGTAATAAGATTAATAAAAAATAGAGAAGAATTGGATTTGGCAGTGAATTCGTTTTTGGACAGTTGTGAAAATAGTTCCGATTTTAGTTTAAAATCTACTCATGAATATACGATGGCATTACCGGAATCGTATTATGGTGAAAGTTCTTATGATAAATGGATTCGTGTAGCATTTGCATTAAAAAATACATCAGATAGATTATTATTAACATGGATTAATTTTAGTGCTCAATCAGATGCGTTTAATTTTTCCGATATTCCAGATTTGTGTGATAAGTGGGAGTCATTTAATTCCAGAGGAAATGACGGTTTAACAAAAGCATCTTTGCAACATTGGGCCAAAAAAGAAAATCCGGAGGAATACCAAAAAATAAATTCTAACTCATTAGATTATTATATAAATCAATTAATTAGCACAACAAGTAGTAAGTATAAACCACCAGATAACGATATTACAAAGGTTCTTCATTTTATGTTTAAAAATGAATTTAAATGTGTTTCCATTAAAGATAATAGATGGTATAAATATGAGCACCATCGTTGGAAAAAAGACGATTCGGGTGTTACATTAAAACAACATATTAGTGGTCAATTAAGAAGTATTTTCAATGATAAAGGACTTGATTTTATGAAGAAATTAGCTAACAGTGGTCCAAGACTATTAAATCAAATGGTGCAAGATGAAAACGAAGATGATGAAAAAGAAAGTGAGATTATAAAAATGAAAAATTTACAGTTCAATGCACTTTGCACAAGATTGGGAAATACAAATGAAAAATCTAAAATAATGACAGAAGCAAAAGCAGAATTTTATGATTCTAATTTTGAGAAAAATTTGGATACAAATAAGTTTTTAACTTGTTTCAAAAATGGTGTAGTTGACTTTAAAAAGAAACAATTTAGAGAAGGGGAGCCAGATGATTGTTTGACGCTTTGCACTCATATTAATTACATAAATTTGACAGATGAACATAATGAAATAGTTAGTGAAATAAACGATTTTATGAGAAAATTATTTCCAGAGCCAGAAGTGTGTAAATATATGTGGGAGCATCTTGCTTCAACAATGCTTGGAACAACACCTAATCAAACATTGAATCTATATATTGGAGGAGGTCGTAATGGTAAGTCAGTATTAATTTTGTTGATGAAAAAGGTATTGGGAGATTATGCAAATACAAGTGCTCCAATTAGTATTTTGTGTGGAGAAAGAGCGCAGACAGGTGGAACAAGCACAGAGTTATTGGAATTGAAAGGAAAACGTTATGTAGTTACTAATGAGCCAAAGAAGAATGACATTATTAATGAGGGTTTAATGAAGAACATTACTTCAGGAAAAGATGAACTTGGTGGTAGAGGATTATATAAGGATGCTTCAGAGAGTTTTTATCCTCAATGTAAAATTGTGATGGCAACAAATTATTTCATCGGTGTAAAGTCTGACGATGGTGGAACATGGAGAAGATTAAAAGCAGTTCCATTTGATTCTTTATTTACAGAGAATCCAGTAAATGACGACTTAGAAAAACCACATCAATTCAAAGATGACCCAGAAATTGATTCAAAATTTGAATCATGGAAAGAAGTATTTGCGTCAATGTTGGTGAATATTGCTTTCAAAACGGATGGGTATGTAAAAAGTTGTCCGATAGTAGATGCTAAAAGTAAAGAATATAGACAATCTCAGGATAATATTTCTGAGTATATAGAGGAACGCATAGTAATGGGTGAAGGTAGAAGGTTGAGAAAACAAGAAGTAAACCAAGATTTTACAAGTTGGTATTCTAATAATTATTCTGGAAAACCTCCTCCAAGTAAAGAATTATATGCAGCAATTGATAAGAATTTTAAGAGTAAGGGTATTAAATTTACAAGTAATGTTTGGAAGAATATTGGAATACAATATGATCAAGATTTTCATTCGGATGATGACGATGATATGGATATAAATGATGATATTAATGTGCAAGACCTTTAAATAAGGTTAAATTAAAATTAATTAATAAAATAATTTTAATTTTTTAATTTGGCATGCCAAACAAAAGTGCTCTGGTAAAAGTGTAATTTGATAAAACTGATTCTTCAAGATAATAAATAGCAAAAGGATAAATTAATAGTAAAAATGCAAAGACACCTTTTGCATAAACATTTAAAGAATATTGAAAATAAATAACTAAGATTGCACAAACAGCAACTACATAATAAATGATGAATAAATAGTTATTTATTTGACCAATGTTCTCTAATTCAAAGGTTTGTGTGTCAGCTTTTTTATTTTTTAGTTCAGCATCACTTAAACTATATTCGCCCATCTTAATATATAAATAGTTTATAATTTTTCATAATTTTCCATGGGTAAATGAGGAGAAATATTTTCAAAATTTTCATTCAAAACAGGAACACACAACATTTTTTCACTGTCCCATTGTGTTCCATCACCACAGTTATGTGGACCTTTGCATACCTTTGTAGAATCAATAGAACCTAATAAATCACCTTCTTTTTCAGCCTTTTTTCTTTTCTTTTCAATTTCTTCAGGAGTATCTACTTTTGGTTTTTCTAAATCTAATTTGTCATAATTCATTACATCTCTTGAATTAATTTCTTCATTTAATGTAAAACATGTAATAATTGCAAAGGAAATAATAACAATTCTTAATATTGTTAAAATGGATTCAGGAACAATTGGAAAATGTTTTTCAACAAGTTCTAATCCAATTAATGCAGCAACAGTAAAGGTAAGAACAAAAAATATTTTATTATATTGTTTATACCGTTGACTTCCATTTTTCTTTAACAAAGCATCTCTTTTTCCGGTTTCGCTAATAGAATTGTATTTATCTATTTTTTGTTGCAAATTGGCTTCTTCTTTTTCAATAATATCTTTTACTCTATTTTGTTGATCAATTAAATTTGTATTATTGCTTTCTTCTTCACTTATAACATTGTTTAATTGAGTAATTTGTTGTGTAACGCCTGATATATCATTTGTAATAAATTCAACACTCATTTATATAATTATATAATAATTATATATAATTATATTTGAGTTCCTAATACAATTAAAGAGGCAAATGCAATTCCTCCTAAACCTAACAAGAATTTATCTTGAAGAATAATACTTTTGTAATCATTTTCCATTTGTTGAAACTTTTTATTTTTTTCCAAATCAGTATACTTTATATGATGACCAGGATTTGTTGAAATATCTTGAATTTTTTGCTCAATGATTTCTTTGTTCTCATTTATAATTTTATATTGATTGTTTATAATATTTAAATTGTTACTCAAATCATGAACAGTATTATCAACATCAAAAGGTTCAATAGTAGAATATGACAAATATTTCATAAATATATATATAAAACTATTTTTTTACAATTCAAAGAAGAAATAATACAAGAGAACAGAACCAATAGTAGTTACAACAATATTTTTGCATATTTCTGATTCAAGTAAGGTGCTTGGATCTATGGATGGGTTCTCATAAAGTTTAAAATTTTGTTTAGTTTTTTCATTTTTAGCTTGTTTGGATTCCATATCATCGTTTAATAATTTATTTTCTTCTAAATTTGCATAGTTTTCAATATTAGATTTCATATAATATAGATCTTTATTAATGTTTTTAGAATTTTTTTTATATTCAATTAATTTATCTTTACATTCGTTTTTTGTAGGGTCAATACATGTTTCATATTTGTCTAATTTTTCATAATATTCCTTTTTAAATTGTTTATGTTCTCCAACGAGGGGTTTATATTCAGTTTCAGATTTTCTTGCTTCGTCTAATTCATCATAACAATGATTTATTTTGTCACAACCATTTAATTTGTAAAGACGATTTAAAGAGGTCAATGTGGTATTAATATTATTTTGTATAATTCTCTTGTTATGATTATTTATTTTACTTTTGCTAACTTTTTTCAATTGTTCTGTTTTTTTTAATATATCTTTGTAATTGTTTTCGCAATTTTTCTTTTTATTTTCACATTCAGTAAATGAAAGTTTTGTTTGGTTCCTCTTATCTTTTGATACATTGAGTATTTTTTCTTTCTCTTTGAGAACATTGTAGTGTTCATCTAAATTTGTTTTCAAATCTTGGCATTTTATTTCGTTTTCTTTTTGGCATTCTATAAATTCAACATTTTCATTTACATTTTTATTTAAATTATCAAAAATGCTTGATTTTATACTTTGCACATTATATGCTTCATAATCATTGCTCATTATTATATTTGTATAATAATGAGATATATTTACCAATCTTTTGAAAAATAAACATTTTTATATAAATGATTAAAAAAATATTTCAAAGTATGATAAACATTGTATTGTATGGGGTAAATAATAATTGGATATAAAAATAAGAATAAAAGAAAACTACTTTTGAGAACCACTTGAGGACTATTGAAAATATTTTTAAATATAAGGTATAAAAGTATTGCAAATAAAGAATAGTAAATAATAAGCATGATAAAATTAATATAATAAAGTTCGTTTGTATTTTCTTTTATATTTCTAATTTTACTTGCATCAATTGAATATTCTTGTTTTAATATTTCTGCACGTTCATTTTCAACGGTTTGATTATTTATTGTAGACATGTATATATATACTCAACGATTTTTAAGTATCATGAAAGAAATAAATACAACTCCAATACTTAGATTGATTGTTGCTAAAAAAGCTTGATTGTAATATTTTTGTGAATCTAAATAATTTTGTTCTAAAGTTTTATGATTGTTTTCAATATCGTCTATATTGTTCATTTTAAGTTGATTTCTTCGCTATAACAGATAGTGATATTAAAATACCCACAATCAAATTGATAGTTGTTAAATAATCTTTTCCATATAATTGTTTTGTATCTTTGTATCTTTGGCTTGCTGCAGTATTTGAGTAATAATCATTACCACCATCGGGAGGTGGTAGAGGTCCGTTAAGGGCATATCCAGGATTTGTTCCGGGTAAATAACCACTGTTTAAACTATTTGTTCTGTTTCTATCATCGTTATTATATAAGTTCATTGTGGATCTATTTGATTTATTAGTGCTATCAGATGCTCCCGTATCTATTTTGGCTGTTTTTAAATTATCCAAATTTCTATCAAATCTGCTTCTTGAACGATCACCTCTTCCTCTACAAAAATTGGGTAACATAAATAATATTATATAATTACTGAATATTATTTATAAAAATTTAAAATTATTTTAAAGAGTTCATTTATTTTCTAATTCTTCTATTTCTTTATTTATTTCTTGAATTCCTTTAATTAAATAAGAAATTAATTTTGATGAATTTATAGTTTTATGTTTATCATCATCTTCATTTTCAGATACAAATTGGGGGTATACTTTTTCTAATTCTTGAGCTATAAACCCAACTTGTTTTTTATCATTGTCTTGATTTTTCCATTCAAAATGAACGGGGTTTAATTTATTTAAGTCTTCATTTACATCATCTAATGTTTTGATATTTTCTTTGAGTTTAATATCTGAAGTGCTTGTAAAAGAATTATTGCCGTCACTCATATATACACCTACATTGCTTTGGTCTACAATATTAAATACATTAGATTTACTTTTTCCTACAATAAAAGATTTTTGTGAATCTTTTTGAGAATAAACTGTATGAGAACCATAATTACTATATAATTCATCAACAATGACTAAACTTCCTGCAACAGACAAACTATTATCATAGATAAAGTCAGCTCCTACATCACCATTTGATGATAAATCATTATGGATAGTAGCAGAAGGAACATTGAAAGAATTATCTAATGTTAACACTCTAACGGCTATTGAAAGGGACAAATCTGTTTTATCATATACGGATTGGTCAGAGTAACTCACATCTGAATTTGCAAGTGCACGTCCTTGAATATTATTAACAGTAACATCATTTGCAACTAATTTATTAAAGCTGGCATCTCCAGATATGTGTAAAGGACCAGTAATGGCAGTGCTTCCAGATACATCAAGAACGCTGTCTTCAAATGTTAAAGGTTCAGTTGTTCCAATCATTGTTGAACGAAGAGTTTGTCCATATGTATAGGTATAGACGGGGGTATGTTCAATTTCAAAAGTCCTTGTTCTACCATTATATTGTTTAAAAGTAGATAATCCGTTTACATCTTGGTTATCATATTGGGGTTCACCAATTGTTAAACTGGAACCGACATCATTTAAAGCAATAGATGTTCCAATTTGATCAAAATAATATTCACCTTCAATATCATCACCAAGTTTATTCCATGAAGAATCAGTTTCACTGTATTGATATAATCTGACGGCACCTTTTTGGAAAAAGTTTTGACTTGATAAAGGTGCACCTACAGCTATTATATTTCCAGAAGCATTCATAGTAAGAGAAGAACCAAAACGTTCAGCATCGGTTTCACAATTAATATCATTTCCTAATTGATTCCATGAATTGTCAATATTTTTATATATTTTAACTTGTCCATAGTCTCTTGTCTTAAAGAATCCATCAAAATATAATTCCTGCACACGGATTATTGAATTTGTAAAAATCCAGATAACTTGGTCAATATCCCAAGAACTGTCTAAAGCTCTTGTTTGAAAGTTAGGATTGTGAACATTATTACTTCCACCGCCGTTTCCAGAACCTAAATATCTATATTTACTATTGTCATTTGCGTCTCTTCCAATTATATAACCAACTGCTATATTGTAGTTGTTTATAACATTGAATGAAGTTAGGTTAAGAACATAATTAGCATTCGTTGAAAAAATAATAGCTCCACCAGAGTAAGTGGATGTGCTACCGTTTGCAGCTGTAGTTGTATAAGTTACTCCTGCTCCTGATTTACGAACGTCTCCAAAACTATCGTTATGCATAATGTCAAGACCAGACAGGTTTGTTAAAAAGTGTTTGGGTCCACCTTGTCCATAAAAATGGTGTTGGCTTGAACCAGCAAGCCCACCTTGTAAATCAACTGAATAATACCCTTTTAAAGCATCGTTTCCATTAACAGTTGAGAAACCACTAATTATCGCACCACCAGTATTATGAGCCCATATTCCAAAAGGCCCAGCGTCTGTGGTTACACCTTGCGGCCATTTTTGCACATGACTTCCGGAATTTGGTAGTGCCGAACTTACACCGCTATGAAGATGTTGTGGAATGCCAACACCAATTATGTCACCCGAACCATCTATAGTAACAGCATGACCATACATAGAATCGGTTTCTGCGCCAACCAAATTACCTCCAACTTGATTCCATGAAGAATCGTATTGAAATACCTTAACAGAACCAACATTGTTTTCTTTTGGATATCCGACAACAATAGTATTACCTTCGTGGTTGATATCAATACTTCCTCCAGAAAGGTCACCTGTAGAACTGCTTTCAATATTATTACCAATTTGATTCCAAGAAGAATCAGAATATTCATAACATTGCACTATTTCCTCATTGTGTTCTACTACGAATGTTTGATCAACATATATCGGTGAACCGTGAAGTTGTGAGACGTCCCTTTCATTATAAAGTGTTGTTACTTCCGAAGCAGTTAACTCCTTATTGTAAGTGCGAATATATCTATGTGCACCAACAAACTTGTTTGTGTTGGTTTTACTTCTACCTAACCAACCTTCAGTTTGTTGGTTTTGTAAATTGCTGAAGGGCAAAGATGAGTTACTTACTGAATTAGAGCCATATAAACTTCCGTTAACATACACTTTTGTTACAAAATTTGAGTAATCGTGATCAAATGTTACTACCAAATGATACCAATTACCAGTAGAAAAAGGCGAGTTACTTGTAACGTCATAACTTGCTGTATATCCCACTGTGTCGGTATATGAAAAACTAAAACCGTTGTTAGATATATTAAACTTTACAATATCATCCAGATGAAAAATTGCAGCGGTGCTATCTGAACCAGTATCCCATTTAAAATATATCTCAAATGATTCTTCAAAAAGACGAATACCTATATTTTTTAATGTTACATCTTGACTATATGTTTGATTTGCACCATCTGTCGCATCTAAAACAATTCCATTATTTAGCGTTGCTTGGTAGTTCATGAAGTATCGTCCTTCTTCATCAATACTTCCCGTTACTCCATCTCTTCTAAATTCATAGTTTATCTCAGCACCTAATGCCCAGTATGGTGCACTATATGTATTTCCAGTTGGAACAGGAGCTGTAAATGTGTTGGTAACATGATATTTGTTTGAAGTAACCAATTTGTTTCCTTCTTTATTTAATTTTACGTTTATAGATGGAGTTATAGAATGTGAATTGAAAGATAAATCACTTTGACTTAATACATGAATAGTATTACCGTGTTGATTCCAGGTTGTTCCGTCATATTTATATAAGTAAAGTGCGTTGTTAGATACATCTTTTGTTCCAACGGCTAAAATAGTTCCATCTCCATTAAGATCTACAGAATGACCGAATTGTGCTTGGTCAATGGTTCCATCAATATCTGAACCCAATTGAGACCAGCTATTGCCACTTTTTTCATAAACTTTAACTTTACCTCTATCGGTTCCCCCAGATGGATTAGTGGGTTCTCCAACAGCCATTATATCTCCATTTCCATTTGTTGCTACAGCGTGACCAGATTGATAATTTGCGGAAGCACCTGTAATATCCGAACCTATTTGTGTTTTTGTAGGATTTGAAGGAAAAACAACAGAGGTTAAAGTTTGAGAAAGAATTTGTGACGATTCTGCAATAACATTGGGTCTAATAAATACATTACCAATAAAACTTGCATCACCAGCAATCATGAGGGGAGCATTGTTTGAAGTTGTAATACCACCTCCACTAATGTCTACAAAACCATCCATGTATGTGTTTGTAAACTCATTTCTTTCTTTAGGGCTAAATTGGAGTGTGCTATTGCTAATAAGCTGATTTATAGACATTGCACCACCAATTCCATCAAAAACAGAATTTTCTTTAGGATTAATTGTTAAAATTTCATAACCATTAGCAGGTCCTGAATACGAAATTCTAAAATCAGCCCATAAATCATTATAATTCGGTATACCATTGACTGACGGCATTTCAGTGTAGGTTACGCTTACTAAACTTACATCTGTAGCTGTTCCTCCATATATAGATAAAGACCAATCTGTGACATCTGGGTATGGAGGATGTGTCATCTCACTTAATTGATTTTCATTAGTAGGCTCTACAACGGCGCCTTGTTGGTATCTATCGTAAAGTTTTGCTTCAAAAAATAAACCAAGTTCAGTGGCATGATCAATAATAACTCGGAAGTCAGTGTTTGAATGATAACCCGGCGGCCAGGCATCCTTGCCCGCAGTAATTTGGTTGGAGCTGTTATCTAACCAATTAATTTGACGGAATTTTGGTAATCCTTTCCAAACCATCAAATGATAAGGATAATTTCCAGGAAGATTGCCAAAGTTATTAACGGTATCAAGATCGGTAAAACTTTTGGTTCCTGCATATTCAGTGCCAGAAACATCAATAGTGTATTCAATATTATTACTGGCGACAACACCTTCTGCGTCACTTTCAAGAGCAACAAAACTGGTGGTATAACGCACAGCGGGATTTCCATTGGATTCCACGTAGTTTGCGTAAGTTGTAGTGATCCTTGAATTTTCAACAAATTCATGATTTTTCAATTTAATACGAGTAATTTGAGGATTATTTATTGCCATATCAAATACATATTCAATTGATATTGTATCACCCGGTCTGGCATACAAATATGGTTTGTAATAATTATTGGTAAAATGTCTCAAAGATCTTAACATTGGGTTACGAATAGCTCTTGTTGTTGTTATGGTCCTTGTTATGCCAGTTTCGTAAACCACCATATTACCCCTCTTGGTATATGCTGCAAGGTTTGATACATAATGTGGATCACCACCAATTACAGTTGTTCCATCACCACTAATTGCAGTTGCTAATGCCCCAAATTCACCATCGGAATTCTGTGCATTGCTGCTTTGGAAATGTAGATCACTACCTAAAAGTCTCCATCCTATAGGTCCAAAATTGAGTGAGTCTGCTTGGCTTGTCCCTGGTTGGTATATCACTTTGTTTGTTTTAGTTGCATCATATTGAAATACTGCAACTGCACCGTTCTTAACGTTACCACTAAGATCATTGGCATCTTTAAATCCAAATGAAACTAAATTGCCACTATTGTCTAATGAAACATTTGTTCCCAGACCATCACCTCCGCTGAACAATGAATTATGAAATAGATAATCACCATCTTGTGTTCCTTTAGAAACCCAAGTTGAAGTTGAATCATCATATTGATAAACCCATATAGCATTATCACCTGCGCTTCCAAAAGCAATAACAGTTCCATCCCTATTTATAGCAAGACTATGGGCGTGCAGACCTATAGAAGAAGTGGTTGAAACACCATAAATAGGGTTTTGTCCTTTTATTTTCCAACCAACTGGTCCATAATTAGCACTGGCCATGTTCGCATCTGCTGGTGATGATGCGTCATATGTAAAAACACGCACTGCACCACGACCACTATTAGCCGTTGGATAACCAATAATAATTGAGTTTCCGTCTCTACTAATTTCAACAGACGTTGCATAACCATCGCCATGGTCATCAGAAAAAGTTGCATTCAAGGAATAAGAATAATCTGTATATTGCCACACATCATATCCAACACTTCTAAATGTAATATCCATATCATAAACGTGAACTCTACTTCCACTTGCGTCAGCTACAATCAAACGTGAACCATCGTAATTCAAATCCAACGCTCCACCAAAACTTATTCCAGAGCTATCAGTGACTATTCCTGCAAACTTCATTGTATTCGCCCACTTCCTATACATATAGACTCTTCCTCCGTCAGGAGTAAAATTATCTTGTCCAACAGCAATCCAATTTCCATCGCCACTAATTGCAACATGTTTACCAAAATTAGCATTTTCATGATCTGCAATACCATTTGAAGTTCGTAATGTTTCACCACTTGCGGTTACTGGGAAATTATTACTAGGGGTGAGTGAATACCAATTGTTTTCATTCCAAGTATACCAAATAAAATATCCAAAGTTATTTAGAGTGCTATCGTGAAAATTTGAGTTATAAAATGGATATTTAGAAGAAGCGCCAATCACATCAAATCCATTTTCGCTAATTGCAAGAGTTTGACCGTAATAACTATTTTCATAATTTCCCTCTAAAACGGACCCCATTTGATTTCCTGGAGTTGTTGTCTCAGTTGTTGTTGTAATTTCTACTGCTAATTTGGTCACATTACTTCCACTGGTAATGTTGGTAGCTTGTGTTGCGTTATTTCCAACCAAATCAGAAGCATCTAAAGTAAAGGTAATATTTCCAGCTGCATCTGAATCGCTAACAACATACTTTGCAGTCCAAGTAGTTCCAAAAGTTGTATTGTAACTGACTTGATTTGTAATTGGATATCCACCTGATTGGAAAACAACATTTGGTTGATTAATAGCTTCATTTGTTTCAATTTCCAAAGTAACAATCTCATTTGCTCTAACTATATAACTTGATATGGTATTATTAGAAGAAATTTTAATTGAAGTGAAAGTTGGTGGCAGGCGCTCGTAAAGATTAATGCTCTTATTCGTGCCCACTTGGGGCGCAGAATTACCGAACTGGTCAAAAACAGAAGGATTAGGTCTTAAATCTATCCTTTCCACTCCAGTAGCGGCGTTGCCGGTATAGCTTACACTAAGGTCATAAATTTTGTTAGTTCTCTTTTTAATTGCATCAAGATTGGCCTCGATGCGGTTTGGATCGCTTGTATCGGGTTGTCCCTGCACCCGATGCCATATGTCATTAAGTGACAAATCACCAGTTCCATTAGGTGTGCCGAATACGTCTTCATTAAAAAATATAGTAACATTACGATTGTCCAAACTTATTTCAAGTGAACTAATAAAAGGACCAACACCAATGTGCACTAAACTTCCATCAGTAATATCAAGGTGTGTTGCTGAGTAAGGTGCAACAACCCCATCGATGGAGGAAACATCAATTGCGAATGTAATGGGTCCATCGTTAAGAGATGCATGAGCTATAAATTTAGAATTCCAAGTTGTGTCTGAGCCAGTGGTTGTAATGGTGTTTGTAACTGGGCCATCAGTTCCTGCAATACTAATCATAGGAGTATTAACAGACATATCATAAGTATATGAAATAGTCACTTCATCACCAGTCACTCCATCACCAGGTCTTGCTCTCGTATTATCATTAGGATTATTAGAAACAGTTGTGAGAGAGACAATTTCAGGAGGGAATATAGCAATAGGTGTAGTAGTAGTGGTAGTGGTAGTGGTAGTAGTAGTGGTAGTAAAACTGGCTCCAGTTTCAACGATTTTAATATTTGCACTGCCTCCGTCTCCAACAGCAAGAACGGTGCCACGACCATTTAATGAAACACTATGACCAAATTTATCATTAGTAAAAGCACCACTAATATCTGTTCCTAATTTTGTCCATCCGATAGGTTCTACTGTAGTATTACTTAAATCTCTTTCATAAATACGCACAAGACCGTGATTACTATTTAATGATATATCAGCCATGGGTGCTCCAACAGCAAGAATGGTTCCATCATTACTTATTGAAACCGAAGAACCAAGTTGGTCACCACTAAGATCGCCTATAATATCACCTCCTAATTTTGTCCATCCATAGGGGACCACTGTGGTATTACTTGCATCTCTTTGATAAACGCGCACAAGACCGTGATTACTATTTAATGATACATCAGCCATGGGTGCTCCAACAGCAACAATAGTTCCATCGCTACTTAATGAAATGGAAGACCCAAGTTGGTCACCGCTAAGATCTCCTATAATATCATCTCCTAATTTTGTCCATCCATAGGGGACGACTGTAGTGTTACTTGCATCTCTTTGATAGATGCGCACATGACCGTTGTTGCTATCTAATGATACATCAGCACTTGATGCTCCAATAGCAACAATTGTTCCATCACTACTTAATGAAACTGAAGAACCAAGTTGGTCACCGCTAAGATCACCTATAATATCACCTCCTAATTTTGTCCATCCATATGGGACGACTGTAGTATTACTTGCATCTCTTTGATAAATGCGCACATGACCGTGATTGCTATTTAATGATACATCAGCACTTGATGCTCCAATAGCAACAATAGTTCCATCACTACTTAGTGAAACTGAAGAACCAAATTGATCACCGCTAAGAGCACCTATAATATCATCTCCTAATTTTGTCCACCCGTAGGGGACTACAGTAGTATTACTTGCATCTCTTTGATAAATGCTTACAATACCCTGATTTAGTGATACATCAGCATTAGGTGCTCCAACAGCTAAAATGCTTCCATCATCATTTAATACAACAATTTTTCTAAAATTACCAGTTGTATCTTTTGTAATTGATGATATAGTATAACCACCAACACTATTACCATTGTCTACATCGGCTTGAATCGCAGTGTTTACATTATTGATATCTTCAGTAGACATGGAATCAGCAAAAGTTACATCTGCTATTATAGAACCTTCTCTTAATGTAATTAAATACTGACCAGATGCATCAACTGCAATTGTTCCGCCTTGTTGGCTCTCGATATATGTTGCTAAATCATTAATAAAAGTTTCTTTTTGTGTTTCATTAAGCTCACTTAGGTTACCATCAAAAGTCAATGCAACCGTTTTAGGTGCTTCTGTAAATGTGCCACCTACTTGTTCTCCTGGTGTAGTAGTTGTAGTTGTAGTCGTAGTCTCAGTTGTAGTCGTAGTTGTAGTTTCTTCTGTTGATTCTATTTTTGAAACAGTAGATGCATTGGTTGTTGTTGTAGCTTGTGTTGCATTGTTTTTTGCATTATCAGAAGCATCTATAGTGAAAGTAATTGCTCCACTTAAATCTAAAGCATTAACAGTATATTTTGCATTATAATAATTACCAGAATTACTGTAAGTGATTGTGTCATAAATTGCGGCGCCACCAGATTGAAAAACAACGTATGGCTGATTAATAGTTTTAGAAACATTAAAATCCAAAGAAACAATCTCATTATTCATAGCATATTGCGACCTCAAACTATTATTAGAAGAAATATCAATGTAAGTAAAAGTTGGCACTATGTTGTCAATTAAAGAAATGGAATTATTGCTTTGTGTAACAGAAGCGTTATTACCAGCAATGTCAAAAATGGAGGTATCTGTTTTGGGCTGAATTGTTAAAACTTCGGTGCCATTAGGAAAGGTGCTAAAAGATAAACTAATGTCATAAACACTATTAGTTGTCTTTTTTATAGTATCTACGCTTGTTAATGATGCTATACCACCTACAACAGATATTGAGAGATCACTAATTTCCAAATCTCCACTTCCAGAATTAGAATAAGAACTGAATACGTCTTCCGAAAAGGTAAGTGTAAGATTGCGATTATTTTGACTTAACGTAATTGATGAAAATGTAGGAACAGTTGAGTCTATTGTTAGTGTTGCTGTAGATGCAGCAGATACATTACCAAAAGCATCAATAACAAATAATTTATAGGAACCTACTGTATTTGGTGTTAATATTTGAGTTGATAAACCATTATCTGCTTTAGTCATAGTAGCACCAGCTGAAAAACTGGTTGTTCCTGAAGGAGCAAACCAAACATTATTGGAAGGATCACCAGAAGAAACAATAGAAATACTTGAATTACCAGCGATATGAACCGAGTTTGCAAAAACAGTATCTTGATTAGACGGAGCACTCACATCAATAGTTACAAAACTACCGTCAGTAAGATTTGCTTGTGTTAAAGTGGTGTTTGCTAAGTAAGTAATAGAAGAAGCATCAATTGAGAATGTAATAATTCCATCGTTATCAGATGCATCAACTGTAAATTTAGAAGTCCAACTTGTATTTGTAGAATCACTTGCTGCAGTTGTTATTGCATTATTAATTGAAACATTACCAGATGAAATATCAACCATAGGTGTATTAACGGATAAATCATAGGCGTAAGAAATAGTCACTTCATCACCTTCTACAGCACCTAATGCAGAATACGCATTATTAGAAGAAATAGTAAGCGTAGTCATATCAGGAGGTATTAATTGAGTATTCTTTATTTCTGTGTAAGGAACACCAGTTTCAAAAATACGCACATGACCTCGGTTATCATCACCATTACCACTATCACCATCATATTGGTAACCACCAATAAGCACAAAAGCACTATCTTCAGTTAATGAAACATTATGACCAAATTTATCATTGGAACTGGCACCTACTATGTCGTTTCCTTTTTTGGTCCATGAATCATTAATATTTTGATATACACTAACCTTTCCAGCACTTGAATTAGCGTCAGGAGCACCAATTGCTACATAATCGCCACTTCCATCAATCTCTACAGCAGTGCCTAATTTTTGATTACTACTTTCAGCATTAATGGTAGAACCTACTTGATTCCAAGATGAATCATATTTGTATACTTTTGTATATCCACCTTTAGTTTGCACATTAATTGTTCCAGCCATTCCACTGTGATATTGACAAACGTAGTATAATGTATCTGGTGCATCATCTGCAAGTGTGAATGATACGACTCCACTTTGTGAACCATTACCAGTAATGCCTGTGTATACGCTGGATGCATTATAAGCACCACTGGTTGTTTGAATATAAAATGGATGTCCAGATGCACTAATATTAAAATTGGTAACAACTCCTCTATAAAGAGTAATGGTTGCATTATTTACACCATCAATAGTGTAAGCAGAAGACCCATTGGCTGCAATTGTATAATTATAAGTTGACAAAGCACCATATGGATATCCAATTGCAACCATATTACCTTCGTTATTGATTGCAATATCACCACCAGAAAGGTCGTTTAGAGAGCTGCTTTCTATAGTATTACCAATTTGATTCCAAGAAGGATCAGAAAATTCATAAGTCTGTACTAATTCTTCATTGTATTCTTTTACAATAGTTCCAGTGCCATATGTTAATGTTCCGTGAAGTGTTGAAATATTCCTTGCATTATATAATGTTGATATTTCTGAAGAACTTAACTTTTTATGATACAAACGAGCATATCTATATCCACCAGCCATCCTTCCCACGGTATATCTATTTCTACCCAAATATGTGGTTCTTGTCACAATAGGATAATCGTTTGGATGCAGATTTTTCATTTGTACGCCATAGAAACTTCCGTTAATGTACACTTGTATTTCAAATTGTTCATACGCTGTGCTTCCGTTGTGATAAAATGTTACTACCAGATGATACCAAGTGCCTTCATTAAAAGGATTAGAAGTGTTGTAGAAATAGTATGTAGAACCAGAAGCAATGCGTATTCCAAACTCAAAAGAGTTGTTGTATAAAGTAAACATAATATTATCATGGACATGGAAAAGTGATTTGTTAGAATCTCCTCCACTATCTCTTTTAAAATACAACTCAACCGAAAGTGGATTTGCGGTCGTAAGGTAATTTAATTTTATTTGTCCACCGGATGCGAAAACACAACCATTTGTTGCATCTAAAGTGCTTGGCAAGATTGCGCTTTGTCCACCTATATCATCAATAAGAGTTCCTGTCACTCCAGGTTGTCTAAATTCAAAATTATTTACTGCACCTATTGAGCTGTATGGTGCACTATATGACCCTGTTGCAATCTGTCCAGTAAATGTATTTTTATAATTATATTTGGTTGAAGTAATCAATTTATTTCCTTGTTCATTTAATTTTACTTTTATAGTTGGAGACAAAATGATTTCATTAAAAGATAAATCACTATTGCTCATCACTTTAATAGTATTTCCATATTGATTCCAGTTTGTTCCATCATAATTATATACATAAAGTGCGTTGTTAGTTGCATCTTTTGTTCCAACAGCTAAAATAGTTCCATCTCCGTTAAGATCCAAAGAGTGTCCAAATTCTTCATTATTTGCAGTTCCATCTAAGTCATTGCCAAGCTTCAACCAATTATTGTTATTATATTGATAAACACGAACATGACCTGAATTATTACCATTGGCGTCATTTCCGGTAGCACCAATAGCAATAATAGTTCCATCACTATTCAACGAAATTGCACGTCCTGAGTAATCACCTGTAGCTTCTCCCTGAATATCATTACCTAATTTTACCCAACTGGAAACATCATTGTTATCTTTTTGTTTTTGATACACCGACACATAACCTGTTTGATTATTAGCGTTACTTGCACCTACAGCTATAACATTTCCATCACTACTAATTGAAGTTCCCCATCCCAAATTATCTCCGGTAGTTCCTTCAAGTTCGGTTCCTACTTGAGTTCCGGGTGTTGGAGTTATAGTTAAAGTTTGAGTTTGTAAAACTATTGTAGTTACTGTGCTTGAATTAGTTGTTACTGTTGCTTGTGGTATGATTTCTCCTAAGTTATTATCAGAAGCATCTAAAGTGAAGGTAATTGCTCCAATTGAATCAGAAGCGTCAACAGTATACTG
>MDSZ01056888.1_pt1 | contig 58356 bp, 55 predicted proteins | sample 811201 | NCBI WGS metagenome assembly MDSZ01 (sample SAMN05326647, study PRJNA326480) | marine metagenome | isolation source: seawater | place: Indian Ocean: North | collected 2010
GATGGTGGGCCGGGCCGTGGGCGTGGACATGTACCCGAGCGAAGCCGTGGCTATGGGCGTAGGCGTGGGCGTGGCCGCCGACGACGGGCGTCACGACGACTACCGGGCTCTTGGCATAGACAATTGGCTTGGGCGCTGAAGGTCTTGGATGGGCAGCGGCGATGCCGGCCAACAGCACAATTCCAAAGGCTGCAAAACCAAGACGGAGTGCGTTCTTCGCCATACAAATTTCATCAATTTGATAAAGCATGAAATCCTGCAGACCGGCGTTCTGCAAATCTGGCGCAAATCGATCGGTGCAACTATCGGAGAGAATCCGAAATCACCAAATAATTTTGTGCAATATGTGTCTTCTGTGCTGCAGGCGCTCACGATAATCGGGTCTGCGGCAAAGATTACGGTCCACCGGTTTACCGTTGCACCCTGCCGTTGCGCCGCTAAAGTCCGCCGTTGTGCGCCGCTTGCGCCACGACATGACAGAACAAGGACCCTCAACCGTGCAGATCTCCGACCTCATGGCACGCGAAGTCGCCTTCACAATCTTTGACGTGGTGGGCGTGGAAGACCTCTCCACCTTACCACGCTTTGAATCGCACAACCGGGAGACCTACGAAGCGGTGCTGGAAACCGCGCGCAAGATCGCCGACGACTATTTTGCCCCGCACAACCGCAAGGGCGATCTAAATGAACCCCGTTTAGTCAACGGCGTGGTCGAGCTGATCCCGGAGGTCTCTGAGGCCATGGATGCCTACCGCGAAGCCGGCTTTTTCGCCGCCCACCATGACGAGGAAGACGGGGGGCTGGCCCTGCCCTGGGCTGTGGCGCAGGGGGCTTCTGCGTTTTTCCAGTCCGCCAACATCGCGACTGCAGGCTACCCCTTCCTGACGGTTGGTGCAGCCAACCTGATCAAAGCTCATGCATCCCCCGAGCAGAAGGCGCACTGGCTGCCGTCCATGCTCGAAGGTCGGTTCTTTGGCACCATGTGCCTCTCCGAACCGCACGCAGGATCGGGTTTGGCCGATATCCGCACCACGGCGATCCCAATCCCGGATCAGCCCGGACGCTACAAACTGCGCGGTCAGAAGATGTGGATCTCTGCCGGCGATCACGAACTCAGCGACAACATCGTCCACCTCGTGCTCGCCCGCATCGAAGGCGCACCGGCAGGCACCAAGGGCATCTCTATCTTCATCGTGCCCAAGCGGCGCACCGATGCCGCCGGACAGGTCGGCCCCTCCAACGACGTGCGGCTGGTCAGCCTGAACCACAAAATGGGCTACCGCGGCACCACCAACACCATCCTCGCATTCGGTGAGGACGACAGCTGCGAAGGTGAGCTGATCGGGGAAGCGGGACAGGGGCTGGCCTACATGTTCCACATGATGAACGAAGCGCGCATTGGTGTCGGCCTCAGCTCGGCCTGTCTGGGGCTGGCGGGCTACGCTGAAAGCCTGCGCTATGCCGGGGAGCGCCCGCAGGGCCGCCACGCTGACGAGCGCGATCCGACCTCCAAGCCGGTGATGATCATCGAGCACGCCGACGTGCGGCGCATGCTGATGGTGCAGAAGGCGCTGTGCGAACCCGCGCTGTCGCTGTGCTTCTACGCCGCCCGTCTGGTGGACGTGGAGAAATACGACGCCGACCCCGAGCAACGGGCGCAGGCACACCAGATCCTCGACCTGCTCACCCCCGTGGTCAAAGGCTGGATCAGCGACGCGACCCTGCGCGCCAACCACGAGGCCATCCAGATCCACGGCGGCTACGGCTACACCCGCGATTTTCAGGTCGAGCAGATCTACCGCGACAACCGCCTCAATCCGATCCACGAGGGCACCAACGGCATTCAGGGCCTCGACCTGCTGGGTCGCAAGGTCATGCGCGACGGCGGCAAGGGACTGGCGGCCTTCTTAGCGCTGGTTCAGGCAGATATGGAGGCAGCGGTTGCCGGTGGTTTCTCCGCCGATCTCGCCGGACAGCTGCAGGCCGCGATGCAGGAACTGGCCGGGGCAACCACCGCGCTGGGCGCCGTGTTCCAGCAGAACGGGCCACGAGAGGGGCTGTCGCAGGCGACACTCTACCTCGACGCCTTCGGCCTGCTGGTTATGGCGTGGATGCACGCGAAGATGGTGGCTGCGGCCAAATCAAACGACGCGCTCAGTGCCGACTATGTTGAGGGTAAGGTCCTGTCAGCCGGGTATTTTTACCGCCACGAACTCTCACGCGTGGCCGAGCTGTGCAGACGCCTGCGCCAGCCCGAAGACAGCTTCGCCGTGGCCAAGGCCGCCAACTTCTGATCCCCGGTCAGGCGCTGTTGGCCAGCTCCCGCGTCCGTCAGGGGGTCGAGGGCAGGCAGCGCTTACCAGGCCCGGAAATAGCCGCCGCGGTCGAGGATCGGACGCAGCCCGCGGTTGAAGCGCTCGACGAAGCCTTCGATGATCTCTTCGGCGTTTTCGATGGCGTTATCGGCGCCGATCACACCGGCCTGCGCATGCACCTTCATGCTGTCGCGCAGCACCTCTGCCGCACGATCGACAAGGCCGTCGTTTCCGCCGGCGCGGGCGCTGACCGCGAGAGCATAGAGGGCCGGTGGCACCGCTCGGAATTCGCCTAGATTAGGCAGGAACAGGTGATAGGCCGGTGCTTTGGTCTCCCGGATCCACGCGGTCAGTCCGGCGTCGAAGTCGAGCACCGACTGATCATGGTCCTCGAAAAGATCCTCACCGTAGTACAGGTTGAGATATCCCAGCGCGTGCCCGATCCGGATGATGTCCATCATCTCGGTATCGCCCTCCGGGCCATCAGGGAAGAACCGCCGCAGCTGACCAAATTTCTCCGGGCCTGAGGCCAGAGCGCTGAACACCGGCCCGAACTTGGCCGGATTAAGCCGCAGGTCCTCGTTGAGCCGGAAGGTCCGGTTCATCTCCAGCTGGTCATGCTTGACCCGCAGCACCAGCCGCGCATCGGCCCAGAAGTCGATAATTTTGGTGTGCGGTACCTTTTCAGCGTTCTTGATGTAGAGGTCGGATCGGTGGCTGCGGTTGACCGAAAAATCGTAGAGGGTCTCGCTGATGATGCGGTTGGGGTAGCGGTTCAGACGCTCAACCATGGAGACGGGCAAGGCCTGGGCCTTCGCGTTGTTCAGATGGGCGGCATCCCCGCAGAGCTTGAAGCCGCGGCGCAAGAACATCGGTATGATTTCATGGGCGAAGTAATGTTCCCACTCGATGTTCATGAACTCCTGATAGACCTTGCGCGCGCCAGCGCGGGCGGAACGGCGGAAACGGTCGGCAATCAGATTTTGAGAGAAATAACCGGCCTGCTCACCCACCAGCTCTTCCATCAGGTGCATGGCGCTCTTGGTGTGCTCGATCGGCTCCTGCCCCATGGTGTCGATGAACAGCTTGAGGAATTCACGGAAGGGGTCGTACTGGGTGTTGAACACCGAACAGTTGTAGGTGAACAGCACCAGCCCGCCGTCCTTGACCTGCTCAAAGGTGTCGAACACGCCGGGGCGGTCCTCGGGGACCATCTGGCCGTAGGTGTCCAAACTCAGCGCCACGTCCCACTGCTTGCCGGCCTGTGCCTGATTGAAGTCATTCAGGCTGCCGTGGTGAACGGTGACGTTCTCATTCCCCATGGTCGACTTCAGCGTTTCCGCTGATGCGGCCAGTTCAGGGTTATGATCGACGCTGTTGAAGTGCGCCCCGGGATACATGAACGCAAAGGCATTGGCGGCAAAACCCGGCCCCGCGCCAATATCGACGACGCTGAGGTCATCATCACTGCTGGGATAAAGCAGGCGCTCGTCGGGGATGAACCCCCCGAGCAGGGCAACCAGCGCAAGATTGCGAAGCGACGCCGTCGGCCGTGCATGGAAGTCGTAGTCGTTGTGGGTCAGCGGCGAGGCCTGAAGTTCGGGCCGGGCTGGCGTATTTTCCGTCAAAACAAGAACTTTCGATCACGAACCAAAGGGATGGCCGGAAGGCACTGTCCGCCCCCTAGAGCATACTTTCAATCACCACGGCAATACCCTGACCGCCGCCGATGCACATGGTCATCAGGCCGTAGCGCCCCTGCACCCGCTGCAGCTCGTAGAGTGCCTTGGTCGCCAGAATGGCGCCGGTTGCACCGACCGGGTGCCCGAGCGCGATGGCGCCGCCGTTGGGGTTGACCTTTGCCGGGTCCAAATCGAGCTCGCGCGAGACATAGCACGCTTGAGCTGCGAAGGCCTCGTTGCTTTCGATCACACTCAGGTCTGAGGCCTTGATCCCGGCGCGCTCGAGCGCGATGCGCACTGCAGGCACGGGACCGACGCCCATCTCGTCGGGTTCCACAGCGGCGTGGCCGTAGGCCATGATCCGCGCCAGCGGGGTCACACCGAGGCGTTCGACAGCGCTTTCGGCCACCATGGTCAGGGCGGCTGCGCCGTCATTGATGCCCGAGGCGTTGCCCGCCGTAACGCTGCCGTCCTGCTTGAACACAGGGCGCATGCCCGCAAGCTTGTCAGCCGTGACCGCGCGCGGGTGCTCGTCGACCGTGAAGTCCACAGTTTCGCGCCGCTGGGTCACGGGCACCGGCACGATCTGATCCTTGAAGTACCCGGCTTCGATCGCGGCGGCGGCGCGGCGCTGGCTTTCCAGCGCGAAGGCATCCTGGGCTTCGCGGTCGATGCCATAGCGGTCAGCGATGTTCTCTGCGGTGATGCCCATCAGGCCGTGACCAAAGGGGTCGTAGAGCGCGCCCTGCATCATATCGACCACGGCCGTCTCACCCATACGCGCGCCAAAGCGCAGGCGCGGCATCAGGTAGCCGCCGTTGGACATGCTCTCGGCACCGCCCGCGAGCACGGCATCGCAATCCCCGAGCATCAGGGTCTGGGCTGCGGAGACAATCGCCTGCAGGCCGGAGCCACAGAGGCGGTTGACCGTTAGCGCGGGGGCAAAGCGGGAGACCCCGGCGTTCACCGAGATCACCCGGCTGATGTACATATCCCGCGCTTCGCCGTGGATGACGTTGCCGATGACGCTATGGCCGATGGCTTCCCCGTCCAGCCCGGACCGCTCGATGGCAGCGCGCGCGGCGATGGTGCCCAGATCGATCGCTGACACGTCTTTGAGCGTGCCGCCGAAGGCGCCGATGGCGGTGCGGGCTGCGCTGGTGATGACGACGCTTTCTACCATAGTAAGGTTCTTTCCGGTCTGGATGGCCCACGCGGGCCGGTGATGGTGGCAGTCGTGATGCAATAAACGACGGCGGTTCCTGGCAAAAGCCAGCCGTCACTGAAGCCTGCAGCCTTACAGGCTTCGGGTTCAGGCCTCAACGGCGCTGAAACTGCCGTCGTCCTGCATCCACCACAGCGCCGCATCGGCAATCGAGAACCAGCCCCCGTGCAGGCTCAAGCGGCCCTCTGCTTCGGCGCTGGCGATGAAGGGATAGGACCGCAGCCGCTCCACGGATTGCCGCACGTTGCGGAACTCCAGTTGCTGCTGCAGCGTATCGGCGTCGGCTCCGGGGTGATCGGCCAGCACCTGACGGCCATCGTCGGTCATCTGCCCGACCCAGCGGTCGATGAAGTAACGCCCACTGCCTTTGTCCTCGGCAATTTCAGGGTGCTGGCACTGGTGCAGCGCTGCCGCGACCCCGCCGCAGCGGGCGTGGCCCATGACCAGAATACGGCTCACCCGAAGTTGTCCGACGGCAAATTCAAGCCCGGCGGCGGTCGCGGTCAGCGGCCCCTGCCCCCCGACTTCGCTGGCTGCATGGCCGTCGTCGCTGTAGCGGTCGAAGGCCGGGACGAGGTTGGCGACGTTGCGCAGGACGAACAACTCGCCCGGCGCCGCACCGAAAATCGCCGCCGGGTCGACGCGACTATCAGCGCAGGACAGCACCAGCGTGTGGGGTGACTGGCCCTGACCGAGTTGCTGATACAGCGCTTGTTCGGCGGGTGCCCTCTGGTTGACGAAACGGCTATAGCCTTCGGCTAGTGGCTCGGGTAAGGCAGTGCGCGACACGGGCTTTCCTCTGTTTTTTTCCAGTCGGAGGAACGGCCCCCGACCCGCCCCCTATAGCTAATCGATCACGGAAGGGACGAAAATGGGCTACGAGAACAAATCAGTCCTGATCACAGGTGCTGGCAGCGGCTTTGGCCAGCGGCTGGCCGAACGCCTCAGCGGCATGGGCGCCCGGCTGGTGCTGGGGGATATCAACGAAGCGGGGCTGGAGGCGACGAAGGCGCTGTGCACCGGGCCGGTGACGCTGCTGCGTTGCGATGTCAGCAAGGAAGCTGACTGCCAGGCGCTGGTTGCTGCCGGGGTCGAAGCCTATGGCGGGCTGGACGTGGCTTACAACAACGCCGGCATGGGCGGTCATGGGCCCAAACCCCTGCACGAAGTCACGCACGAGGAGTTCGACCTCACCCTTCGCGTCAACACCTACGGGGTTTTCTACGGCATGAAGGCGCAGATCCCGGTGATGCTGCAGGCGGGTTCGGGCGTGATCCTCAACACCAGCTCGGTGGCCGGCATCCTGGGCGCGCCTTTCCTCGGCGCTTACGCCGCTGCCAAGCACGCCGTGGTCGGTCTGACCCGGGCGGCGGCCGACGAGTACGCACGCAAGGGCCTACGGGTGAATGCCATCTGCCCGGCCTTTGCCGACACGCCGATCATGGATGGTGTTGTCGGGCATCTGGGCCTGCCCAAGGAAGAAGCCTTTGCCAAGGTATCCAGCCGGGTTCCCATGCGCCGGGTCGCCGATGTCGATGAGATTGTGCAGGCGATGATCTGGGCTTGCTCGGATGAAAACAGCTTCATGAACGGGCAGGCTTTGCCGATCGACGGCGGGCTGAGCGCCGTTTAGCGCGGCCTAGGGCCGTTCTGCCACTCGATGGCGGCTTGAGCGCCGTTTAGGGCAGTTTTGCCGCCCAGGCTCTTGCGAGGCCCAGCAGTGCCAGATCGCTGCCGCGCGGCCCGCTGACCGACAACCCGCGCGGAATGCCGTCTTCATCGGGCATGGGAATGTGGATTTGCGGCACCCCGAGGATGGGCGCCATGGCCGTCAGCCCGAGCAGCTGACGGCGTACGGCCTCGCGCTCTTCCAGAGCGCCGGCGTCCTGCATCATGGCGAAGCTCGGCGCGGCCGTTGGCCCGGTTGGCATGACGATGAAGGCGCCGCCCTCCAGCGCTTCGGAAATGGGCCGGAGGTGGCCTTCAGCGGCCTGTCGGTGATAAGCCTCGTCCTCGGCGCTGCGCGTCCCACCCAGGCGGAAGCGGGCTTCGATCTCGGGGGCAAGGCGCGGCCGGTCGCGCTCGATCCACGGGCCGTGGGCCTGCCAGATCGGCCTTCCCTGCAGCACGCCGTAGGCCTCGTAGCAGGCGGTGGAAAGCGCAGGAACCGCGTCTGTCGGCAGGGTTGACAGCTCGCCCATGGCGCCGAAGTGGTCGATGGCAGCCTGCGCCAGCTCAGCCATCCGCGGCTCGAGCCCCGCAAACAGGCTGGAGGCCATCAGGATTTCTGCCTCGGGCACCTGCGCAGGCGGCGTGTTTTCACCCATGAGTACGGCCATCCCGGCGGCAAGAGTGTCCGCGTCCCGGGTCATCAGCCCGACCGTGTCGAAGGGCGCGCAGAGCTCCATGCAGCCCTCGACGCTGACCCGTCCGTGGGTCGGCCGCAGCCCGAACAGACGATTGTATAGGCTGGGAATGCGGATCGACCCGCCCGTGTCCGTGCCCAGGCCCAGATCAGCCAGCCCCCCGGCGACGGCGGCGGCAGACCCGCTCGACGACCCGCCGGGAACCCGGTCTGGCGTGATCGGGTTGCGGGGGGTGCCGTAGTGCAGATTGGTCCCAACCAGCGAACAGGCGAGCTCGTCCGTGATGGTCTTGCCGACCACGCTGGCGCCGGCATCGATGAACGCCTGCACGGTTGGTGCCGTCCGCGCAGCGGGCTGGTTGCGGCCCGGCCAGTCGAGCGTTCCGCAGGCCGTGGGCAGGCCCTCCACGTCGAACAGATCCTTGACCGCGAGCCGCAGCCCGGTCAGCGGGCCCTCCCTTGCACCGTCAATTCGATGGTGCAGGACGAAGGGATCATCGACGATGCGGTATTGATCAGCGGGGGCAGACGAGGGCGGCGTGGTCATGTCAGTTGGAACGGCTTCAATGGTTCGGTCGGTCGGTAGACTGATGGTGCAGCGTGTAGGCCAGCCGGACCATCAGGACGAACCCTAGGCTGCGGCGAAGGGTGTGTCGAGCGACGCCGGAACCTCAGCAGTACAAGCGCTAAGCCTGAGGGCGGCGCGCATTTCACCCTCGCGCTCACCACGCAGCGTTTAACCTGAGCCCGTTGAACGGGCTGTGAGCGAATTGAGGATCATTGATTGAACGACACTCAAAGCGGAGCGAGTTGAGTGTTGAGTGTTGCGTGTCAACTGAAAGAAGTTGCGCCGACTTGCCCCAGGCCGCGTGCAGCGCGGCCTGTCCGTTTGACTGCGCGGGGGAGATTTGAAAGCCACGAAGCGGCGTCAAATCGAGCCCGCAACCCATTCTCCGCCAAAGAACCGAAGCCGAAGCCTCAGCGATCGCGCTTCCACACCGGAGCACGCTTCTCCATGAACGCAGCCATGCCTTCTTTCTGATCTTCAGTCGCGAACAACCCTGCAAAGAGCCGACGCTCAGCCTGGACGCCCTCGGTGACGCCCATATCCTGCGCTCGTCCCACCGCATCCTTGGCGACAATGGTGCTGAGTTTTGAATAGCCGGCAATCGTGGCCGCTGCCTTCATCGCTTCCTCGTCCAGCGCGTCGGGCTCCACCACCCGCGCGACCAACCCCGCGCGCTCAGCCTCTTCAGCATCCATCATCCGCCCGGTCAGGCACAGATCCATCGCCTTGGCCTTGCCCACCGCCTGGGTCAGCCGCTGCGTGCCACCGGCGCCGGGGATGATCCCCAGTTTGATTTCCGGCTGACCAAAGCGGGCCGTCGTCGACGCCATGATGATGTCGCACATCATCGCCAGCTCGCAGCCGCCCCCCAGCGCAAAACCAGACACGGCGGCGATCATCGGCGTCCGGGTCGCCGCGATCTTGTCCCACTCGCCGAAGGGGTTGACGCCGTAGATGTGGTCATAGTCCTTGTCCGCCATCTCCGAGATGTCCGCGCCAGCGGCAAAGGCCTTTTCCGAGCCCTTGATCAGGATGCAACCAATGCCCTCATCGGCATCCGCGGCCCGGCAAACCTCCAGCACTTCGGCGATCAGCTTAGCATTGAGCGCGTTCAGCGCCTTGGGACGGTTGAGCTGGATGACCTGTACCCGGCCCTCGCGGCTGGCGATAATGGTCTCATAGTCTGACATGCGCTTGTCTCCCTCATGTCGTGCTTTGTGCGCCTGCGCGCTGACATTTCACGGCCTGCCGGCCTGATATGGTGTCTCTGATCTGGTCACAGTCCTGAACTGGAACCCAGTCAGCAGATGTCGAGCCATCACCGCGATAAAAGCGCTCTAGGCGCGCAAACCCTCCTCGGCTTTGCGTGCAGCATAGCGCTCGACAATTCCCTCGGCCTTGCGGCGGTCCAGCGGCGCGCCGTGTCCGCCGAAACTCCACTGAAACGGGAGCTCAAGCAAGCGCTGATGCGTGCGCAGAACTTCCGTTTTGTCGGAATCAGGCAGCATATCGACAATATAGGTGGCGATCATGACGTCACCGGGGAACAGCCAGCCTTGCTCGGCCTCGAACAGCGTCAGGCTGTGCCACGAATGCCCGGGCGTCTCGTGAACCTCGAGCCGTCGCCCGCCGAGATCGATGCTGTCACCCTGCGCCAGCACGTCAGTCAGCGGCGCCGGACGAAAGGCCGTGCCGTAGTCCTCCGGCACAAAAACAAGATCCCCGAAGCCTTCGGCCAAAATCTGCAGGTATGGCGTCCAGGGCTGGGCATTGGTGTTTTCCTGATCAGGCGCCCGCATCACTGCATCCGACAGCGCGTGCCCGAACCGGCGTCCGGTGAACTGGAACGCCTGAGCGATGTGGTCGCAGTGCGCGTGGGTGGTGAAGAACCACAGCGGCCGGTCCAGACCAGCGAAGATCTCATCCAGGGGCCAGTCAACAACCCCCCAGCCACCGTCAACGACCAGCACCGCATCCTCCCCCTCGATCACCCAGACATTGGTCCGTACCAGCGAGCGCACGGTTTTCTCGACCAGCAGCCACAACCCCGGCCGCACGGGTTCCAAGCGGAAAAATCGGTTTTCAAAGGCGCGCATGATGGGGATGAAGGGTCCAGCTTGGTGTCGTTATCAAAGTCCGTGTCGGCGCAGGTGTCAGCGTCGTTATCGGCGTCGCTGCCAGCCTCGCTGCCGCCCTATAGCAGAGGCTGGGCCCGACACCACGACAGCTTTTGTCGGTGGAGGCGTCCGCGCCGGGCATAGCGGCTCCCCGAGTTATGATCACAGCACCGCTTTTCTTTGTGGCACGAAGACGCCAATATCAGGTCCATGAGAGACCCCTTTGGCCGCACTGTCGACTACCTCCGCGTTTCCGTGACGGACCGCTGTGACTTCCGCTGCGTCTATTGCATGTCCGAAGACATGACGTTCCTGCCCAAGCAGGACTTGCTGACGCTGGAAGAAATGGACCGGCTGTGCAGCGCCTTCGTCGCCAAGGGCGTGCGCAAGCTGCGCCTGACCGGGGGCGAGCCACTGGTGCGCAAGAACATCATGTGGCTGATCGAGCGCTTGGGACGCCATCTGGAAACCGGCGCGCTCGACGAGCTGACCCTGACCACCAACGGCTCCCAGCTCAGCCGCTTCGCGCCGGACCTCGCCCGGGCTGGCGTGCGCCGGATCAACGTGTCGCTGGATACGCTCAAACCACAGAAATTCGCCGACATCACCCGCTGGGGACGCCTGCCTCAGGTGCTCGAAGGCCTGCAGGCCGCCAAGAGCGCCGGGCTGGCGATCAAGATCAACACGGTCGCGCTCAAGGGCATCAACGATGATGAGCTGGAAACCATGGTGGCCTGGTGCGCGGATGAGAGCTTTGACCTGACCTTCATCGAGGTCATGCCCATGGGGACGATCATGGACGACAGCGGCGCTGATGACAGTGGCCGGGCGGGCCAGTTTATGTCACTGGAAACCGTGCGCGAGCAGCTTTCGGCGCGCTGGACACTGGCCGAAACGTCCTTCCGCAGCGCGGGCCCCGCCCGCTATTTCAGCGTCGGGGAAACCGGTCAGCGTCTGGGCTTCATCACCCCGCTGAGCCATAACTTCTGCGAGCTGTGCAACCGGGTCCGGCTGACCTGCACCGGCATGCTGTACATGTGTCTGGGGCAGGACGACAGCGCCGACCTGCGCGCCGTTCTGCGAGAGAGCGAGAGTGATGAACCACTGTCCGATGCGATAGATCGGGCCATTGCGCGTAAGCCCAAGGGGCATGATTTCCGGGTTGGCCCTGGTGCTGCGGCGGCGGTTTCCCGGCACATGAGCGTTACCGGCGGCTAGACCGGGAAGACAGGCCGGGAGAGCGAGCGCGGCGTCTTCAGGCCTAAATCTTGTCCCGACCGCTACTACCTTTTTTTGGTACTGCCCTGTGGCCCACCCTGTGCCAGCGTTTTGAGTGGCCGGATTTCTTTGCTAGCCTTGAGGCTGACCGTTGCCGCGACGGGAACAAACTGCTCCTCGGGGTCCCGGTACCTGAAGAACTGCTTTGCGTCTTCGGTGACCATGTGGATGAACGTCCGATTGCCTGGATCAGCAATTTCAGGAAAAGACCCAGCTTTTGCTCTCGACCACGCGCCGCCGCCTCTGACTGACAGGACAAATTGGTCACAATCCAGCCCTCGAATGGCACCAATATGTTTGCTATCAAATTCCATCGGTGAGACGCAGGAGGATTGGTCGGCTCATGAGGCTGTTGGGTGTTTTGGTGCTGTCGATCGCGCTTCTGCTGGTGTCGTCACTGCTGATCGACCGGTCTGCTGACGAGCAGTCTGGGTTTTTCCAGCGTATTCAGGATATGAGGATCCGCAGCGGTGAGTGAGTCTCCCGGGGGCCGCTGGACCGCCGCCCTGACCCGGTGCAGCACCGCGCTGGTTCTGGCAGTCTGCGCAACGGCTTGCGCTGGCTGGATGCAGGCCGCCCGGGCTCAGACCGGCACAACGTTTCAAGACGACCTCGGGCTGGACGGCCTGCTGGACAGCATCTTGCAGGGCAATGACACCGTGGTGCTGGACGAGGCAGACCTTGAAGAGGCTGTTCCCTCCGATCAGCCTGAAGAGGCCGCGACGCCGGAGGCAAGCGCAGCGCAAGGCCGGCCGGAAGCATCTCCCGCCCCGGCGACCCCCCCGGCGGTCGCAGAGCCCCCCCCTGCTCTGCCCATGCCGCGCCCCGCCGCACCGAGCACCCACTCGGCCAGTCAGGCCCGTCCACCTCTGGACCCACAATGCCCGCTGCGGCTGGAGCGCCTCGGTGCCCTGTTCCAGTCCTCACCGGATTTCGTGGAGGAAAGCGGCTGCCAGAACCAAGGCGCGGTCGCGGTCGAAGGCTTTGGCGGGGGCGTCTCGCTGCCTGGCCGTGTGGTGGTGGCTTGCCCCGTGGCGGAGGCGACGGCGCTGTGGCTGCGCAAAGTGGTCCAGACCGAGGCGCTGGAGACCTTTGGCACCCCAGTGGTCGGCCTCTCCAACGTCAACGGCTATTCGTGTCGGATGCGCTCTGGGGGCTATATCTCCGAACACGGTTTTGCCAACGCCATCGACATCGGTACCTTTCACTTCGAAGATGGACGCCGGGTGAACATCGAGGGCGGCTGGCGGTCCGACGGCACGGCCATGGGGGATTTGACCGCCGACTGGTTTGCCCGCATCAATGAGGGGGCCTGCGACTACTTCCAGCTGGTGCTCAACCCCAACTCTGACTCCGCCCACCAGAATCACTTCCACTTCGACCTTGGTCCCTGGAAGTCCTGCGATTGATCAGGCGCACAGCCCTGTGCAGAAAGGATGCCCGATGACACTGCGACAGCCACTGACCACCGAGCAGGTGCAGAGTATGATCCGTCGGGTGGCTGAGACCTGCCCCACGACAGCCGCTGGAATCGAGCGCGTGGGCCTGCCGGAGACCCGCGCGCAGACCCAGGGGATCGGCACCTTCCTGCGTGTGATCTGCGGACAGCAGCTTTCGGTCAAGGCAGCTGCGTCGATCTGGGCGCGGGTTGAAGCCCACTTCGAGGGTGACTTTGCCCCCATGCGCCTGCTCGACCTCGAGCCCGAAGGCTGGCGCAAGCTGGGCCTGTCGGGGCAGAAGACGCGCTATATCCACGGGCTGGCCAACGCGCTGGTCGAGGGCAGTTTCCGGCCCGAAGAGCTATCCGGCATGGAAGACGCCGAGGCGCTGGCGCACATCACAGCGCTCAAGGGCTTCGGCACCTGGAGCGCGGAAATCTATCTTTTGTTCGCTGAGGGCCGCTCCGACATGTTCCCGGCCGACGATCTGGCCGTGCAGAAGGGCTATCAGATGCTGTTCGGCCTTGATGACAAGCCTACCCCCAAGGTGCTGCGCGAGCTAACCGCCCACTGGGCGCCGCACCGTGGACCGATGGCGATGTTCCTCTGGCACTACTACGGCGCCGCGACGCTGGACGGCTGAGGCCGCCGCCGTCGCCACCGAATTAACCGATCAACTGTCCGCCTTCGAGCCGCAGCACCCGATCCATGCGGGCAGCCAGCGCTTCGTTGTGGGTCGCCATGAGCACCGACAGCCCCTCTTCCCGTGTCAGCTCGACGAACAGGGTGAAAACCTGCTCCGCCGTGTCGGGGTCAAGGTTGCCGGTCGGCTCATCGGCCAGCAGCAGGGCGGGCCGGTTGGCGATGGCGCGGGCAACGGCAACCCGCTGCTTCTCCCCACCCGAGAGCTTACCCGGACGATGGCCGAGCCGGTGCCCCAGACCCACGCGTTCGAGCAGCATTCTGGCCCGCTCCCGTGCCTCGCCCGCTGGCACGCCGGCGACCGACTGGGGCAGAATGACGTTCTCCAGCGCGGTGAATTCAGGGAGCAGGTGATGGAACTGGTAGATGAAGCCGACAGTCCCGCGCCGCAGCCGGGTTCGGGCGCGGTCGCCGAGGGTTTCGACCGCCTGCCCCCCGATCTCCAGCGTGCCGCTGCTGGGATTATCCAGCAGGCCGCAAATCTGCAGCAGGGTGGATTTGCCGCTGCCCGACGCGCCGACCATGGCCACCAGCTCACCGGGCAGAATGGTGGCATCACAGCCCCGCAGCACCTCCAGCGCGCCATCGGGCTGAGAGAAGGCACGGCGGATATCGCTGAGTACCAGATTGGGCCGGGCGGCAGACGGTGCGGCATCGCCGGACGCGGGGCTGTGGGCTGTAGCCGCTCTGACGGTTTGGCGGGGATCAGACATAGCGAAGGACCTCTGCGGGTTCGGTTCGGGCGGCCTGCCAGGCCGGGTAAAGCGTGGCGAGCACGGTGATCACCAGCGCCAGACCGACGGCGAGCAGACTGTCGCCGAGGCTGAGGCTGACTTGCACCGACCCGAGGAAGGCGGCCGCCCCGGCCATGGCGGGGATGGTAGCGATGAAGGCGACGATGGCATCAAAATTGAGCACCACGCCCAAACCGATCCCCAGGCCCAGCAGGCAGCCTGCGCCGGCGAGGAACAGGCCCATGCCGATGAACACCCGGGCGACGGAGCCCTGCCCCGCCCCCAGCGTTCGCAGCAGGGCGATCCCGCGCCGTTTCTCCCGTACCAGCATGATCTGGCTGGCGAGGATGTTGAAGGCCGCGACCACGACGATCAGGGCGAGGACGAGGATCAGCACTACCCGCTGGATTCCCAGTGTCGAGACCAGCGCGCGGTTCCGGTCCTCCCACGTCGAGGTTCGGAAGCTATGGGCGTCAGCCAGATCAACGGCCAAGTCTGCTTCAAGGCTGCTGGCGAAGGCAGCAGCATCGGCGGGCTCGCGCAGGAACAGCTGAAGATTGTTGAAACGCCCGGGCTCGAAGCCCAGGAAGGTCGCCGCCGAGCCGATGTCCATGTAGGTCTCGTTGCGCTCGGCAAAGCCCCCGAAGATGATGTTCACGCGCACATCCCGGCGACGGGGGGTCCAGCCGATGACGGTGGTGGAGCCATCCGGAGATACCAGATCGAGGGTCTGGCCCAGCAGCGCCAGACTGGCCCGGCCGTCGGCATTGAGATTAGCGGCGACGCCGTAGCCCAGCGCCACTTCACCCCGCGCCAGATCCATCGATCCGGAGAGCGCGAAGGCAGAAGGATGCCCGCTCAGGCGTTGGTCGAGCGCCTCGGGGGCCAGCCCGCGGATGAAGGTACCGCTGACCGCCCCGCTCGACGGCAGGACCACCATGCCCTGTCCAGCGACCTCGAAGAACGCGGCCTGCACCTCGGGGCGGTCAAGGACAGCGGCAATGCGGGCCTCGGTGGGCTGGAAACCCTTGAGCGCAGCGGGCGGGGTCTCACAGGTCTCCAGGATCCCAAGCGCGATGTTGAGTACATCAGTCTCCGGCACACACAACGGCGCGGGTGGCGCTGCCTCAACAGCGGTCAGGGTGACGTGGGGGCTTCGGCCCTGGATCGCCTCGAGCAGACTAGCGCGCTGACCGTTGAGGAAGGCGCTGGCGATGATCAGCGCAGCCACACCAATGGCGATGCCAGCCAGAGAGAACAACGCCGACAGCGACAGGAAACGCCCGTTGCGGCCGCTGAGGTATTTGCGCGAGGCCTGTCGCTCGAAGGATCTCAGCACGGCTCAGACCTCCTTCAGCGCCAGCGCAGGCGGCACCTGCGAGGCCCGCCACGCCGGATAGAGGGTGGCGAGGAAGGAGACGCACAGGGTCACCGCCGAGACGAACACCAGACCCGAGGCGCGGACATCGCCGCGGATTTCGTCGATCTGGTAGAAGGCAGCATTAAACAGCGGGCGTCCGATCACTGCCTCCAGCGCTAGCCGGATTTCGTTGAGCGAGACCGAGATATACCAGCCCAGTGCCAGCCCCAGTCCCAGCCCGATCACTGCCACCAGCAGCCCCGCGAGCAGGAACACCCGCAGCACCCCGCCGGGCTGCACGCCGAAGCCGCGCAGGATGGCGATATCGGCGCGCCGCTCCTGCACCATCATCAGCTGCCCCGAGGCAACCCCGAAAGCAGCGACAATCAGGATGACGATGACGATCAGGGTGGCGGCATTGCCCTGCGCCCGAACCCAGTCATAGTCGCGGAACAGGTCGCTGGCCCGGTCGCTGATCAGGAGCGTCTCAGGCAGGCGCGAGCGGATGCGCGGCAGCACCTGACGGCGCTGGCTGAGGTCGTTGAGCATGAGCCGGATTTCGCTGACCTCGCCGGGGGTCTGGACCGTGTCGCTGCCGTAGCTCTCTCCAGCGCGCGTCTGCCACCCTTGCGCATCGGCAAGCAGGGCCAGCGCGCCCGACTGGTCAACCTCGAACAGTCCGGCAGAAAACGCCCCGGCATAGACCAGCCCGAAGCTGCTTGCAGCAGTGGTGCCCTGTGCCCGGTCGCTGCTGTCGGCGGAGAGCACCAGCCGCAGGCTGTCGCCACGGGTCAGGCCCAGTTCGGCAGCGAGGCCGGCGCCCAGCACCACCGGCGAGAGCCCGCTTGCTGCGTTGGCCCCGCCCGCTGAGGCATCGGATGGGGACAGCGCGTCGAAGTGCCCGGCCGCTTCGGCGAGAACGGGGTCGGCGCGCATGTCGCTGAGATCCATGGCCTGCACAACCACGCCTGCACCCTTTTCACCGTGCAGGATCAGCCCCTGAGTGATCAGCACGGGCTGGCTGCGCGCCACGCCCGTCTGGGCGGTGACCACCGCCTGCGCGGGCGTCGGGTCAAAACTGCGGAAGCCGGGTTTGGTGATCACCAGATGACCGGTCTGGGCCAGAAGACGGTCGAGCACGGCCGTGCGGTAGCCCTCGAACACCGCCATCACCACCACCAGCGTCGCCGCACCAATCATGATCCCCAGCCCGGAGAGCAACGGCACCAGCGACAGCCCTGCACCCTCGCGGCGGGCGGTCAGGTAACGCAGTGCGATGGTCAGGGTGGTCCCCATCTTGGCTCCAGTCGTATGTCGGGCGGCTCAGCCTTGGGTTCAGGTCCGCCTTAGCCGGTAATTTTGGCGAGAACAGCGTCGATGGCGACGTCGTGTTTCTCCCCGGTCTTGCGGTTTTTCAGCTCGGCCATACCGTCCTTGACGCCTCGCGGGCCGATGGTGATCACCCACCGCAGGCCGATCAGTTCCATGTCGGCGAACTTGCCGCCTGGGCGCATGTCGCGGTCGTCGAGCAGCGGGTCGAGCCCGGCGGCATGCGCCTGCGCGTAGAGCCGATCACAGGCTGCGGTGCAGTCGACGTCGTCGACCTTGAGATTGAGAATGCCGACGCCGAAGGGGGCGATTTCCGTGGGCCAGATGATGCCGTTCTCGTCGTGGCTTGCCTCGATGATCCCGCCGACCAGCCGCGACACCCCGATACCATAGGAGCCCATGTGCACGGCAACATCCTTGCCCTCGGCGTTCTGCACGGTCGCGCCCAGCGCGTTGGAGTATTTGGTGCCGAAGTAGAAAATGTGGCCGACTTCGACCCCCCGCGACACAATGCGCCGATCAGTCGGCACCTGCTGGTCGAACAGGGCCGCATCGTGGGTTTCATCTGTCCGCGCGTAGGCCGAGGTCAGCCGGTCAAAGGCCGCCTCCAGCTCGGCATCGCCGGTGAGGTCTTCGGTAAAGGCCGGGTCGGAAGAAATGGCGCTGTCAAAGAACACCTCGGACTCGCCGGTTTCCGCCTGGATCAGGAATTCGTGGCTGAGGTCACCGCCGATCGGGCCGGTATCGGCCTGCATCGGGATTGCCGACAGCCCCAGTCGGCGGAAGGTGCGCAGGTAGGAGATGAACACCTTCTTGTAGGCGAGCGCAGCCGAAGCCTCGTCGACGTCGAAGCTGTAGCCGTCCTTCATCAGGAACTCGCGCCCGCGCATGACCCCGAAGCGCGGCCGGACCTCGTCCCGGAACTTCCACTGGATGTGGTAGAGGTTGAGCGGCAGATTCTTATAGGACTGCACCTCGCGGCGGAAGATGTCGGTGATCATCTCCTCGTTGGTCGGCCCGTAGAGCATGGTCCGCCCGTGCCGGTCTTCAAAGCGCAGCATTTCGGGACCATAGGCGTCGAAGCGCCCGCTTTCCTGCCACAGGTCGGCGGACTGGATGGTCGGCATCAGCACTTCGTTGGCCCCGGCCCGCGCCTGCTCGTCACGAACGATGTCAGCGATCTTGGTTAGCACCCTGAGGCCGAGCGGCAGCCAGGTGTAGATCCCGGCTGCGTTCTGCCGGACCATGCCAGCGCGCAGCATGTAGCGGTGAGACGCAATCTGCGCCTCGGCGGGGGTGTCTTTCATTGTCGGCAGAAAGGTGCGGGACCAGCGCATGCTCCGGGACTCCGTTGAGGCGTGTTTGTTGCCGGGCCGTTTTAGGCGGGCTTGGGGCGCGGGGCCAGTGCTTTATGGCTGCGCCATCGCTCTGGCGGGGCATCGCCTATCCGAGCCACCCCAGGGACATATACAGCGACGGATGGAGCAACAGATGCAGCGGCTCTCCGCGAGGGCCAGAACGCGCCAGCGCTACAGGCCCCAAAAAGCCCACACTTGTGGCGTGTCAAGTCACGGCTTGTCACAGAAGCTTCATATTTGGACTTGCGCCTGATGCGTGCCTGAGGCATAGGAGACGGGCATCAATTGGATGGCTGCGCACCGGATGGTCTCAAAGGACCTCGCCCTCAGGGCAGACAGTGCGCCGGGTTCTGCTCATTGCTTGTGGGGAGGAAGGCAGGACCAACCGGCTGATGTACCGAACAGAGGGTTTCAGCGTCTGCTCAGCAAGCGCTAAACAGGCTGTTAAGGACCAGGTTTGACGCTTTGGTGTGGTGGCCAGAGCCTTCCATCGAACTGGGTTCTAGGTTCCTTTGTCTCCTTAAGGGCGAGTGGATTTCGATCCGCTCGCCTTTATTTTTGGAGAAAGGACAGCGCCCAACCGCGTCTCAGCCTTCGAGCATCGCCCGCAGTTGCGGCCCGAACAGCCCCAGCAACCAAACGAACACCGCCGTAAACGCCAGCGAGCCGAGCGTCACCCAGATCGCTTTCCGCCAAAGGGCGGGCTGCTCAGGGGCACCGGTCTCGGGGTCGGCTGTGCCCGGTCGCAGGCCCACGGACAGAACCGCGAACCAGATCATCCACCAGACGATAACCCAGATCAGAATGAAGGTGAGGGGCTGCATGCGAAGGTCCCTGAAACTGAGGAAGAGCCGCGAGGGCAGCGGTGACCGCCGCGCGGGATTAAGGGTGTGCCACGACTGCGCGCGGAAGTCACCTAGGCTGCGTCGATGGGTCGTTTGCGCAGGCGAGACTTGAAGGTCGCGAAGCGGCGTCAAATCGAGCCCGCAACCCTATTGCGCCGTCCAGCCCCCATCGACCTTGATCGCCGTCCCAGTCACCAGCGACGATGCATCAGAGGCGAGAAACAGCACGGCACCGATCAGATCACCCGTCTCCCCCACCCGCCCCATTGGAATACGGCTGAGCGTATCAGCCATGAAGGCCGGGTCTTCCAGAAACGGCGCGGTCAGCGGCGTGCGGATGAACGTCGGGCACAGCGTGTTTGCCCGGATGCCCTTGTCGGCGAGGTCCAGCGCCATCGCCTTGGTGAAGCCCTCCATCGCGTGCTTGGAGGCACAGTAAACCGAGCGGTTGCGGCCACCCACGTGCCCCATCTGGCTCGAAACATTGATCATCGACCCACCCTGCCCAGCGTCGAGCAGCCCCTGCACCACCATTTGCGCGAGGAAGAACGCGGAGCGCACGTTCAACCCGAAGATGGCGTCGAAGTTCTCTTCACTGACCTCGGCGAAGGTCTGGGGGCGATTAATCCCGGCGTTGTTGAACAGGATGTTGAACGGCCCGTGCGCGGCCAGCCCCGCCACCGCGTCGAGATCACTGAGGTCGGCGGGGACAGCCCGGGCCTTGCCACCCTGTTCCCGGATTTTGCAGGCCACAGCCTCGACTTCGGCTGCGGTACGGGAGACCAGCGTCACGTCGGCACCAGCACCGGCAAGGGCTTCGGCGGCGGCCTTGCCGATCCCACGCCCGGCACCGGTCACCAGCGCAGTCTTACCGCTGAGGTCGAAGAGTGTGGCGGGATCGGGGAGCATGGGCAGTCCTCTTTAAAGGGGTTTCGGCAGGCTTGTTGGCGAGGCTGTTAACGAGGTGAAGCTCCTCAGCAAAGACCAGCAGGCAGCCGTCTGGAACTCAGCTAAGCCAGCTCAATTTACCGCGCCCACGGGCCACGTCCACGGTCTAAATGCTCTACTTTGACCTTCCTCAACCACCGTTTGACGCCGGGTCAGAGGCTCCGCCGCCCTCGCCTTCCGGTCTGATCCATTCGTAGTCCTGCGCCAGCGCCTTGGGCGCGCCCATGTCGATTTCAGCGAACCCATAAACCCCGGTCTCATCAACCTCGAAGCTGACCGGCAGGGTCAGTTCCCCCACCGCGCGGTTGAAGGTCAGGGTTATCTCGAAAGCTTCGCTGTTCCGCACCGCGTCGGTCAGGCCAGTGACCGCCAGCACAAAATCAGGCGCCTCCAGCGCCCGCCCCTGACCGCTGCGCAGGGCAAAGGTCCGGCGTTCGATAAGATTGTCCTGGCCGTAGACCTTCTTGGTCGAATAGAGCCGCGTCTTGGTCCCAGCAGTCGATGACAGCCCGCGCAGGGTCAGGCGGTTGCGCAATCCATTGTCGAGAACCGCCCCGACCACCAGCGCTTCCTCCCCCAGTACCTCGGTGATCTCGAGGCTGGTGACGATGAACATCACCCGGTTGTTAAGCTCAGCCGGGTGCGCGCGCGCCAAAGGACACACGAGCAGCATCAGCATCGCAACCGCAGCTGCCATCGCAGCCCGCACCAAACCACGCATTCGGGCAGGTGTCGCTGACCGGCCAGGCTCACCAGTAAGGATCCAAAGAGGATGCAAAGTCATGCGGGAAATCCTTTGGGTCACGCGCTCCTGGCCCTCTCCGTCCTATCAGCCCAATCAGCCCTAACGACCCTATCGACCCTGCTTGCGCAGTTCCATCTTGGCGACGGACTCAAGGTGCACTTCGTCCGGGCCATCGGCCAGCCGCAGCGTCCGCAGCTGGGCATAGCTTTCGGCGAGGTGGAAGTCCTGGCTGACCCCGCCGCCGCCGTGAACCTGAATGGCGAAATCGATCACGCGCTGGGCCATGCGCGGCGCAGCGACCTTGATCATGGCAATTTCCTTGCGCGCAGCCTTGTTGCCGACGGCATCCATCTTCGCAGCCGCGTAGAGCGTCAGCAGGCGGGACTGGTCGATGTCGATGCGCATCTCCGCCAGCTTTTCCCGGAACGAGCCCTTGTCGGCGATGGCGCTGCCGAAGTTGACGCGCTGCTTGGCGCGGGCAACCGCGTCCTCGAAGGCGCGCTCGGCGCGGCCGATGGTGCGCATGCAGTGGTGGATGCGGCCGGGGCCGAGGCGCCCCTGTGCAATCTCGAAGCCGCGGCCCTCGCCCAGCAGCATGTTCGACGCGGGCACGCGCACGTTCTCGAACAGCACTTCGGCGTGGCCGTGGGGGGCGTCATCGTAGCCGAAGACGTGCAAGGCGCGCTTGACCGTCACCCCCGGGGCGTCGCGCGGCACCAGAATCATCGACTGCTGCTGATGACGCTCCGCGGTCACGTCGGTCTTGCCCATGAAAATGAAAATCTTGCAGCGCGGGTCAGGCGCGCCGGAGGTCCACCATTTGCGGCCATTGATGACGTATTCGTCACCCTCACGGCGAATGTCGGACTGGATGTTGGTGGCATCGGCCGAGGCCACGTCCGGCTCGGTCATCGCGAAGGCCGAGCGGATCTCCCCGGCCAGCAGTGGGGTCAGCCACTGCGCCTGCTGCTCGGGCGTGCCGTAGCGCACCAGCACCTCCATATTGCCCGTGTCCGGGGCCGAACAGTTGCAGGCCTCGGGCGCGAGATTGGAGCGGCCCATTTCCTCGCACAGGTGGGCGTATTCGAAGTTGCTCAGCCCGGCGCCGAACTTGCTCTCCGGCAGCCACAGGTTCCAGAGCCCGCGCTCGCGCGCACTGGCCTTGAGCTCTTCCATGATCGACGGGGTGACCCAGCGATCACTCTGAGCGGCGTGCTGCTCGTGGAAGGTGGCTTCGGCAGGGTAGATAACGTCGTCCATGAAGGCCTGAAGGCGTTCCTGCAGGTCTTTGGCTTTGTCTGAAAGCGCCATGAGCATGGACGCGTCCTCCTCGGGAAGTTGGGGCCGGAAATCGGGGTATTGGCGGCGTCGCAACACACTGGCAAAGCCCGCGCCCGCTGGCAATGGCGATGGCGCCGGCAAGGACAGTGATCAGCACTGCGCCACTGTCGCAGTCAAAGTCGCAGTCGCAGTCAATCCGGAGCCTGTCCCCCCGTCGCGCCGACGGCGAGCGCGAGGGCCGAGCGCCTCTCGAGCGTCGAAGCCCCCGCGCCAGGTCAGAGCACACCCTTGAGCGCCAGCATCGGCACCGAAAAATCACGCTGATCGTGACCATCGGCGGAGAGCGCGGCGTAGGCCTGCTCCGCAGCGCGACCGAAATCGACCGGCGCGCCATTGGCCGCAGCAGCGGCCGTGGCCAGCTGCAGATCCTTGAGCATCATAGCCACCGAGAACCCCGGCTGGTAGTCCCGGTTGGATGGTGCGGTCGGCACCGGCCCCGGTGCCGGACAATAGGTGGTCATTGACCAGCACTGCCCCGAGGCCTTGCTGGAGATATCGAAGAAGGTCTGGGCATCCAGCCCCAGCGATTCAGCCAGATTGAAGGCCTCGCAGGTGGCGATCATCGACACCCCGAGCAGCATGTTGTTGGCGATTTTAGCCGCTTGCCCGTTGCCGGCCTCACCGGCGTGGAACATGTTCCCGGCCATGGGCGCGAGCACGGGCTGAGCGCGGTCGAAACCTTCGGCCGAACCGCCGACCATGAAGGTCAGCCCGCCTGCCGCCGCTGCCGCTACCCCGCCTGAGACAGGGGCGTCGAGCATGGTCAGTCCCATGGCTGCCGCGCGCTCGATCGCTTCCCGTGCCTGCGCCACCGCGATGGTCGAACAGTCAATCAGCAGCGCCCCGGACCCGGCTTCCGACTGGGCTGCGACCGCCGCTGCAACCCCACCAGCGCCAAAGTACAGGTCGAGCACGTGCTCGCCGGCGGGCAGCATGGAGATCACCACATCAGCACCGGCGGCGGCCTCGGCCGCACGCCCCGCCGCCTGAGCCCCCGCCTGCACTGCACGCTCGAGGGCTTCGGGCACCAGGTCATAGGCACGGACCTCGAAGCCTGCCCGGCAGAGGTTGGCGCACATGCCTGAGCCCATGTTGCCCAGGCCGATGAAGGCGATGCGTGTCATGGAATGGTCTCCTTCAAGCTGTTGCTCGTATCTGGCTGGCCTCGCGCCTGCGGCTGCGGTTGCGGTTGAGTCGGCTGCAGCTGCTCCGGCTGAGGCGCCTCGTCCAGCCTCAAAGTCGGTCGTCGAGCGCGCGGGCGATGATCAGCCGCATGATTTCGTTGGTGCCTTCGAGGATCTGGTGCACGCGCAGGTCGCGCACGATGCGTTCGATTTCATAGTCTGCGAGATAGCCATAGCCGCCGTGGATCTGCAGCGCCTGGTTCGCGACGTCGAAGCAGGTGTCGGTGACGAAGCGCTTGGCCTTGGCGGCGTGGGCGATCAGGCTGGGGTCGGTGCTGCTGCCCTCGCCCGCGGCATCAAAGGCCCGCGCGGCCGCGTAAAGCAGCAGGCGCGAGGCGTCGAGTTGGGTATCCATGTCGGCGAGCTTGAAAGCCGTGTTCTGGAAGTCACCGATGGCCCGCCCGAACTGCTCTCGCTCGCGGCTGTAGCGCAGCGCCCGCTCGAAGGCTTCCTGCGCCCCGCCCAGCGAGCAGGCGGCGATATTCAGCCGTCCGCCGTTGAGCCCCTCCATGGCAAAGCGGAAGCCCTGCCCCGGGCCACCGATGCGATTGGCGGCCGGGATCCGGCAGCCCTCGAAGCGAACCATTGCCGTGGGTTGGGCATTCCAGCCCATCTTGAGCTCGTTGGGCCCGAAACTGAGCCCGGCGGTGTCCGCCTCGACCACAAAGGCGGAGATCCCGGCGGCACCGGACCCCGGCCCCTCGGACCGGGCCATCACCACGTAGAGGTCGGAAAAGCCAGCCCCGGAGATGAACATCTTGGCGCCGTCGAGCACGAAATCTGCGCCATCCTGCCAGGCGCGGGTAGTCAGGTTGGCCGCGTCCGAGCCGTGGTCGGGCTCGGTCAAGCAGTAGGAGCCGATGCGCCGACCCGCCGTCAGGTCGGGGACGAAACGCGCGCGCTGGTCGTCGTCGCCGAAGCGATCGATCATCCAGGCGACCATATTGTGGATCGAGAGAAAGGCCGCGTGCGAAACGCAGCCCCGGGCCAGTTGCTCGAATACCAGCACGGCATCCAGCCGCCCCATGCCAGAACCGCCGAAGTCAGGCCGGGTGTAGATGCCGCCGAAGCCAAGCGCGCAAAGCGCCTCGAGCGTCGGTCGGTCCATCCGCCGTTCGCGGTCCCAGTCCCGAGCGTACGGTCGCAGGCGCTCGTGGGTGACAGCGGCGGCAGTGTCGACCACCAGCCGCTGTTCGTCGCTCAGGGGGAACACTCCCCCGGCCGCCGCCTGTGCCACGTCATCCCCGGACACTGTGCCGCCCGCCTCGCCTGCTTCGCCTGTCCCGCCTGCCCCGTGCAGGCCTAGCTCATGGTCGGGATGATGAAGGCCTGGTCGCCGATGTTCTCGGTGCCCGGCCAGCGCTGGGTCACGGTCTTGACCTGGCTCCAGAACCGGATGCCTTCCATCCCGTACTGGTTATGGTCGCCAAAGGCTGAACGCTTCCAGCCGCCAAAGGAGTGGTAGGAGACCGGCACCGGGATCGGTACGTTGATCCCGACCATGCCGACGTTGACCTGGCTGGCGAATTCGCGCGCGGCCCGGCCGTCCTGGGTAAAGATGGCGACACCGTTACCGTATTGGTGCTGACTGGGCAGCGCTGCGGCTTCTTCGAGCGTGCCCACGCGCATGACCTGCAGCACCGGTCCGAAGATCTCCTCGTGGTAGGTTTCCATCCCCGGCTTGACGTTGTCGAACAGGCTCGGGCCGATGAAGTAGCCGCCCTCATTGCCCTGCAGCTTGAGGCCACGGCCGTCGAGCAACAGGTCAGCGCCTTCGTCCACGCCCGTCTGGATCATGCCTTCGACCTTGTTCTTGTGCACTTCCGAGATCACGGGGCCGTAGTGGGCTTCGGGGTCGGTGGAGACGCCGACCTTGAGCCCGCGGGCGGCGTCGATCATGCGCTCGACGAATTCGTCACCGGTGCGGTCGCCGACAGTGACAGCCACCGGCAGCGCCATGCAGCGCTCGCCAGCCGAGCCGTAGGCCGCACCGACGATATCCTTGACCGCCTGGTCCATATTGGCGTCGGGCATGATGATGCCATGGTTCTTGGCCCCGCCCATGCACTGCATCCGCTTACCGTTAGCGGTGCCGTTCATGTACACGTAGTGGGCGATATCCGAAGAGCCGACGAAGGAGATGGCGCGGACTTCGGGCGCCTGCAGCAGGCCGTCGACCGCTTCCTTGTCACCGTGGACGACGTTGAGCACGCCGGCCGGGCCACCCGCTTCCATGAACAGCTCGGCGAGCCGGACCGGCACGGAGGGGTCCTTTTCCGAAGGCTTGAGGATGAAGGTGTTGCCCATGGCGATCGACAGCGAGAACATCCACATTGGGATCATGGCCGGAAAGTTGAACGGGGTGATCCCCGCCGTCACACCCAGCGGCTGGCGCATGGAGTAGACGTCGATGCCCGGGCCAGCGGCGTTGGTGTATTCGCCCTTGGACATCTGCGGGATGCCGCAGGCGAGTTCGACCACCTCGAGTCCACGCTGGATGTCGCCGTGGGCGTCCGCGATGACCTTGCCGTGCTCCGAGGAGAGCAGTTCGGCCAGCTCATTCGCATTGGCCTCGACCAGTTCCTTGAGCTTGAACATCACCCGGGCACGACGCTGAGGGTTCACGGCGGCCCACTCCGGCTGGGCGGCGGCGGCGGCGGCGATGGCCTGCTGCAACACGCTGGCGTCAGCCAGATCGACCTGCGCCTGAATTTCGCCGGTGTTGGGGTTGTAGATGTCCCCCTTGCGCTTACCGGCTCCCGCCACGTGGGCGCCGTTGATGAAATGCTGGACCTGACGCATGACCGTCTCTCCCTTAGGTCTGTATTGGCTGGCTGGTGTGGCCAGCAGATTATCTCAGGACCGGACTGTGCCGGTCTTCGGCTTTAGATGGAACCCCTGAAACGCAACTTTGCCCGGCCGCCCGAAAAAGCAAGCCAGATGGCGGGCCTGCTGGTGGGCCTGTTGGTGAGTGCGATGCGGCTTAGTGCCGGGCTAGCGGCTTAGTTGCCGCCTGACTGCGGCGGCTCTCGCGCCAGACGATATATAGCCCCGAAGCCACGATAATGGCGATCCCAGCCCACTTCAGGGCATTGGGCACGTAAGCCCAGATCATCCACCCCAGCAGCACGCCCGTGACAATCTCCAGATACTGGATCGGCGCCAGCACCGACGCCGGCGCACGCCGGAAGGCCTGCACCAGCAGCAGGTGGTTGAAGGTCGCAATCAATCCCATGCCGCCGAGCAGCATCAGCGCGTAGGGGCTGGGCGGGGTCAGGGCAAAGGTCGTTGAGCCCAGCGGATCCAGCACCATGAGGATCGCGCCGAGAAACACCAGTCCCGTGACGCCGGTGTAGGCCTGCATGGCCACGGGTTCTTCATGTTGCGCCAGCTGTCGGGTCAGGATCAAGTAGATCGAGAACAGCAACGCCACCCCCAGCGGCAGGAACGCCACCCAGCCAAGCTCCTCGAAGCTGGGCTGGATCACCAGCAGCGCGCCGACGAAGCCGACCGCACAGGCCACGTAGCGCCGCCAGCCGACTTGCTCACGCAGTATCAAGCCGCCCAGCAGGGTGACGATCATCGGCTCGACGAAGAAAATCGCGATGGCATCGGCGACGTACATGCTCTCAAGTGCAATGGTGAACATGACCGTCAGGGTAGCCATCAGCACGCCGCGCAGCGCATGAAGATGCGGCACACGCTGGGGCCACAGGCGTGAGGGGCCCCAGCGCAGCGCAACCAGCGGCACGAGGATCAGCGCTTGGATGAAAAACCGTGAAAAAGCGATGACGCCACTGGAGACATGATCTGTGGCCAGTTTGACCAGCGTATCCTGGACCGGGGCGAGTAGGCTGAAAATTACCATCAGTCCGGCACCCCAGAGGATGTCGGCGCGCAGCACGGACTGGATTGGGTTGAGCGTCATAGGGCGTGCAATAGACCAAAGTCCCGGTGGGAGCACGTCTGAAACCGGCGTGGCTGGCGTCGTCTTTGACAGAGAGGCGTCTTTCCGTTGCGCTCAAAGCGCTGCGCTGTTAGCGGCGTATTTTCCTCGCGCTCAACACGCTGCGCTTTGAGCGCGTTGGAGTTCCTCAATGCAGCAACACTCAAAGCGGAGCGTGTTGAGTATCAACGGAAAGAAGTTGCGCCGACCTTGTCTCGACCGCTTCGCAGTCTTCGCCAAGGCGTCGCGCATTTTCATAGAAAATTCGAAAAGACGTCAGGCCGCGTGTAACGCGGCCTGTCCGTTTGACTGCGCGGGGGAGATTTGTAAGCCGCGAAGCGGCGTCAAATCGAGCACGCAACCATAGACCAAGGTGGAGCTGGGGCTGGAACTTGGCATCAGAACCCGAACTGGAACAACAGGCCAGACTGGCCGTTGCCCGACTGGCTGACGTGGCCGGTGGTACCTTCACCGAACTGGAACAGGCCGAAGGCATTCTGGTTGCCGGATTGATCCAGGCTCGCCGAATGACCATCCCCATTCTGTTCGACGATACCAAAGTTGCCGAAGCCGCCCTGCGACAGGCTCGCAGCGTTGCCGTTGCCGAGCTGCTGCAGCATGGCGGTATCACCATTCAACCCCTGAAACAGGGCGTAGAGAAACAAACCGTTGGCGATGGCCGCGTTTTCTTCGGCGTTCGAGCCCTGGATACCGATGGAGAGTTGACCAGAGAGTTGGGCGTCGGCCTGGGCAGCTGTGTTCATCCCCGCGAACGAGAGAGAAGCAACGGCTGCAGCGCCGGCGATTTTGAGGGTTTTGAGCGAGAAAGACATGGCGGGGTTCCTTGAGCAAAGAGAGAGAAGAAGAAGAAGAAGAAGAGGAAGAGGAAGAGGAAGAGGAAGAGGAAGAGGAAGAGGCAAAGAGAAGAAGTGATAGAGAGGGAGGTGGGGCCAGTCCGCCGCGCCAGTGGCAACGGACTAGCCCCGCCCCGCCCCCGGGCGCAGGGCGCGCTTAGTACTGGATGATCACGGCTGAGTTGCCGGAGCCGACCTGGTTGGCCGTGGTCGACTGACCGGAACCGAACTGCAGAACCGCAACAGCGTTGCAGTCGCCGCTCTGGTTGGTCTCGGCGTAGTGACCGCCGCCGAACTGACCGATCCCGGAGACATTGCAGTCGCCGAACTGGTCGCCATAGGCCTGATTACCAAAGCCGGATTGGCCGATCGCAATGACGTTGCCAGCGCCGTCCTGTGCTGTGACGGCGGTGTTCCAGGCACCGTCCTGCCAGAATTCGATGTGGTTGAAGACGCCGGTCTGCGATCCGGTAACGGCGTTGTCGAAGCCATACTGGTTGATGTTGACGGTATTGAACCAGAAGGCCTGTGCACTGGTCGCGACGGTGGTCGAAGCCACGAGGACAGCAGCAGAAGCAGCAGCGACTTTGAGGGCAGGTTTGAGAAGCATGGGTTTGTTCCTTTGATGGGGTCTTGGACTGTGTGGTGGAGAAGGAGAGACGGGAGGAAGGGAGGAAGGGAGGTTGCATGGTTAGGAGAGTGGAAAGGACGTCGTGGTTGACGAAGAGGGTTTTCGCAGGCTTCCGTAACGCCCGCTTGTCCGCCGCTTGAACAAAGGAAACGGCTTTTTTCCTGGTATTTCAGCGATGTCGGCGTTGAAACAATCTGACTATTCAGGGTATTTTCAGTATTTCTGACTTCTTGGTTTAGGGCATGCTGACCGGTCTGAGGCTTCTTCTCCGACCCCGGCACGGACTACGGCGCACGGGGCGCGGCAGGCAGCCCTTGCGCATTGTCGCGCCTGCTGCCCCACGCTTGACGCCCGCAGGCTGGTTTCGCACAGTCAGGCCATGACCAAGCCCGCAACCAAGTCCGCGACCAACCCAGCGAAGAGCCCGGCGACCAAGCCCCCGGCGCAAGTCCGCCTGCCTCGGGCCTTCCGGATCCGCTGGCTGGTCGGCTTTGTCACCGCGCTGATCGCGCCTGGGGTACTGGCGCTGATCTGGGTCTGGGACCAGCCCTGGCTGGCACTGAGCCTGCCGGTGATCCTCTACGGCCTGATCCCGCTGCTGGACCTCGCCTGCGGGCGCGATGGGATCAACCTCAGCCCTGAGCAGGAGCACTGCGCCGGCCGTGACCCGTTTTTCAAGTTGCTGCTGTACCTGACCGTTCCGATCTACGCGGCGAGCATCTACGCCGTACTGATCACGGCCGGGCTGTGGATCAACGCCTGGGCCAGCGAGCCGTCGTCGGCGGGCTATGGCGGACCGCTGGCAACGCTCGTGCTGGTGGCGGGCGCGGCACTGTTCCACGGCACGTTGATCAACGTCGGCCACGAACTGGGCCATTCGGGCAAGAAGCTCGACCGGCGCGCGGCCAAGATCGCCAACGCGCTGGTCGGTTACGGCCACTTCACCCTCGAGCACAACACCGGCCATCACAGCCGCGTCGCTACGCCCGAGGACTGCGCCAGCGCCCGCTTCGGCGAGGGCTTCTACGCCTTCGCCCTGCGCGAAGTCCCCGGGGCCATCATCGGGGCAGTGCAGATCGAGGCCCGCCGCCTCAAGGCCAAGCAGCGCGGGTTCTGGCACCCCACCAACCAGTTGCTACAGATCTGGGGGCTGAGCGCCCTGCTCGCCGCGCCGCTGATCCTCGCCTTTGGCTGGATCATGCTGCCGCTGCTGGCCATGCACCACCTGATCTGCTGGCTCATGCTAACCCAGGCCAACTACGTCGAACACTACGGGTTGGGCCGGGCAGTCAACGACAAGGGCCGCTACGAGCCGGTGCGCCCGATCCATTCCTGGAACGCCGACCAGTGGCTGTCCAACGCGCTGCTGTTCAACCTCCAGCGCCACAGTGATCACCATGCCCACGCCTGGCGGGATTATCAGGTGCTCCGTACCTTCGACGACGTCCCGCATCTGCCCACCGGCTATCCGGGGACCTTCCTGCTAGCGCTGATCCCGCCGCTGTGGTTCCGGATTCTCAACCCGCGGGTCGAGGCCTGGGCCGAGGAGCACGACGCCACCATCAACCGACGTTGAGTTATTCAACCACTCATGCTCGGCAAGGGCGCCTCAAGGCAGCGGCGATCGATCAGACGGTCCATTCCAGCAGATGTCGAGGGTGGAAGCCTCCTCCAGTGAACATCGGTGCGCGCGGGAGCGAAGCCAAAGTTCGAAAAAGGCCCGAGATTGTTCAAGCGGAGAAATCGTATCTCCGGGCCATGCACTCAAAGGACGCAAGCGCCGGGTCGCTCCGGCCTTTGACCGCATGAGACCAAGGCAGAGTGACAGCCCCCTGATCCCCCCGGCGAGCAGCGCTGGAACGGCCTCACCCAGAACTTCTCCTGTCGGGCGGGTCCGGGCCGTGAGGGTGCACCGCCCCTCGGCTACGGCTTCCACCAGACCATCATCAGGGCCGAAGAAGTGAAAACCACTGGTCGCACGCGGATTGCACTCCAGGGCGCGCCATTGCCCTTCAGCATCCCGACGCAAATCAAAGGAGAGCTGCCCGGTGACATTCAAAGCCTTAGCGACTGCCTTGACCATAGGACGCAGCTGGGAGCCGACCCCATCCTCGCTGGCAGCAAAGGCGACACTGGCACCTCGCCCCTGACGCAACCGTAACAGCGGTTCATAGGCTTGTAAGGCCAGGACCTGCCCCCCTACAGCGACGGCAGACAGACAGATCTCCTCGCCGGGCAAATAAGCCTGCGCCAACCAGGGCTGTTCGGGTGATATGGGTAACCTGAGGATCGTCGCCCGGTCCGGCTTGATCAAGACGCTGGTAGCAAATCGCGAAAATCTCGGTTTGAGCACCCACGGCCCCTCGCCGAGGGCCGCCGCGTCGGCGCCAGTTTCTAGGTTTTGAAAGGACGGCGCAAAATCCGGTGCCACGCGAGCGAGCAGTGCATTGAACGCGGCTTTGTCGTGGAGTGTGATCAGGTCTTCGAGCGATGGGGCAAAGAGCCGCTGAGCCCAACCTTTGGCCTCGGGGCGTAGGGCAGCCCGGGCCAAGAAAAGCACTTCCTCGCAGGTTGGGAGTATAAGATCAGCGTCTGTCTCTTCAACCGCGCTGGAGATGGCTTTGCCAAAATTGTCCGGTTCTGATCGCGGTGGAGGCAAATGCAAGTAGCCTTTGATAGAACGCGAAAACCGACCAACCGGGTCGCGGAGGCTGTCGGCGCCGAAGACCCGCCAGCCAGCCGCCGCGAACAATCGGCACCAGTGCAGGGCCACAGGCGCCCTGAGGCCCGTGATGAGTACCGTTCGTTTCATCGCTTCAACCGCTCGACCCGTCGCAGTTTGCGCGACAGGAGTTGGTCGGGGGTCAGGTTCCAGTTGGCTAGGCGAACTAGGATGGAGCCCTCGGTCTGTTTGTTTGTATCCGGCGTACACCGCTGAACCGGCACCGCCGTGTGCAGTACACCCTCAAGGGCAGCGAGTGCTGATTTCTGGACAACGGGTTCGACTGTTGATGGCAGGCGGAGTTCCACCGATCCGTCGAGCCGCTGTTGAATGCGGAAATCCGTGATCGACGGGCTGCAGTCTAGCACCGCGTTTCGCAGTACATCGGGGGTGACCATCCGATCACCAAACCAGAACACGTCGTCTTGCCTGCCCTCCACCGCATCTACAACCTGGAGAGGGGAACCGCAGGGGCAGCCTCGACCGCCCAGCCGAAGAAGATCATTCATGCGATAGCGGCATGTGAGCTGAAAGTGTCTGGAAAAGTCAGTGACAATGGGCGTGACCAGCTGATCGCCGACGGGCTCGAACTCGAACCGGACAAAGTCCTCCGTCAGATGCAGCCGCCCTTCGCTACAACTGATGGCAAACAGGCCTTCGGTTGCCATGTAAATCTGACCCAGACGTAGAGAAAAGGCTGCCTCAACGATCCAGCGATCAGGTGGATCGAGTGTCTCCGCCCCCGCGAAAAGCCGCTGCGGGCGGAGACGGCCGAGATCAGCATTCTCGGCCAGCCAGCGCAAGATTTTGGGCGGTGCAATGATGACAGTCGGGTCAAAGTCAGCGAGCGCATCTTCCCAAGAGGCCGGACCCTGCCTGAGATCAAAGAATGCAAGCTTCAACCAGCGGGATTGATTTCCGGCTCGGTAGAGTGCGCTGCTCTGTGGCAGGATCACGGCGACGCGATGCCGCCGCCGCCAAACGTCAGGTAACCCCTTGGCGAGGATAGTACCCAGCCAGCGGTAGCGCTCGGCTTCTGTGATGATGTAAAGCCCCCGGTTGCCAGACGTCCCGCTCGAAACACCACAGTACAAACCGGGCGCCAGGCCCCCTTCGGCTGCCTCGCCTCGATCGAGCGCGTTGCGAACAGTGTGCGCGCTGATACCATCACGGTTATAGGTAGCGAAGTTCGCCATCAGCTGCCCTTTGTCCATTTCGAGATCCTCGGCCTTAAGGTGAGGAAAGTGGGTGGTAAGCGCGGCGCGCCACGATGCCATTTGTCTTCGTTGATGGCACAAAACATCCTCACGCGTGCGCAAGGTCGCAGCCAGCCAACGCGCCCGCACAAACGCCGCCAGGACGGCCATTCCCGCTTCAACCGGCATCGAACGGATCGCGATTAGGATCATGGCAGAGCCCGACCCGGCCCCCGGCCTGTTTGAAGGCTGCAAGCCGCGCAAGGGTGGTTTCCGCCGCTTCAATATCATCGGCTATGAGGCGTGGCAGACCGGAGAGCGTGACCTTTGGCTTGGTCAGACCCGGTTCCAAGCCCTCGGCGGCTCGATCAAGAGCACCGAGTACAAAGTGCGCATCGACAGCGTAGAGATAGTGTTCGCTATGGATATAAATTCCGACTTGCCCCGTCGCATGACCGTTCATTGGCACCAGGGAGGCCAGTTCTGGCACCAGCGACCAGCCGGTACCAAGCCCGTCCGGCAGATTGATGGGCGGCAAGGCCTCAATCGGCTCCAATCGCCGGTCTAAATCCGGTGGCAAAAGCTCAGTAAAGGTCCCGTGAAGCAAGGACGCCCGCCAGCCAGCTCTTCTTACCGCGTCGAAGCCACGCCGGCTGGCGAGGATGCGCGCATTGGAAAAGCGGCGCAGTTCGCTCACATGATCGACATGAAAGTGGGTGACAATCACGCATTGAATGTCTTCGAGGGTCATGCCCTTGTCGACCAATACGGCGTCAATCTGTCCTTCGGGTCGTAGTCTGGCCCGGAACAGGCTCGTATACAGGCGAAGCCCGATGCTACGAGTTGGTAAACCATTGCCGCTCGGTGAAGAACCACCCGATGCCAGCGATGGATAGGTCGACGGGCCATAACCAGTATCGACCAGGGTCGGTCCGAACGTCGGGTGATAGAGGAAAGCCCAGCGCACCTTGAGTGTGACCGGCGACCAGTCAGGCCCTATCCCGACCAAAGCGCCGGGCGCCTTGATTGTTGCGCTGTTATAGAATTCGAATTTCATGAGGCCTGCTCTTTGCCATAGTCATCGCGCCCGTGTGTGGGTAAAGCCTCAGGGCGCACGCCGAAGATCGCCTCGAAACCATCGGCTATTGGAATTCGGGGTCGCCAGCCTAAGACGTCCTGGGCCCGCTTGGTATTCAGTGTCAGACTATAGGCGAAGATGCCCAGGCTGTAGCGGGTGAGCCGCGGCTCACTTGGCAGTCTCAAACCAGTGAAGACGGCTTCTATGCCGCGCGCAGCAAGCATGGCTATAGACAGAGGAACGGGCCGCCAGCGGAATGCCAAGCTGTTTGCTCGGGCAATTTCGTTGACCAGCCAGTTCAGCGGGATCGCCTCACTCCCTGCAATATTGAAGACCCCCTGTGCCGAACTTTCCAGAGCAGCAACAATGGCATCGCATACGTCATCAACATGGGTCAGGTTTGTCACGGCCTGCCCGTCACGCATGAGTGGCAGCCAGCCGCGTCGCAACGCGGCCTCGAGCCGGGGTAAAAGTGCCGTGTCGCCCGGTCCGTAAATGGCTCTGGGCCTAAGGATGGCCGTACTGAGAGGCGACTGGAGCACGAGACTTTCCGCTTGTGCCTTAGTCCGGGCATAGTCGTTGATGGGCTTGCCCGGCAAGACCTCCTCCTCCCCGACATCAAAACGGTCGAAGGGAGCAAAGTACAGCGCGGGAGTCGAGATATGAATCAGGCGCTGCACACCTGCCTTCTCCGCCCATTCAAGCAGGTTGCGCGTCGCAGCAACGTTTGCCTGGTCAAAATCCTGCGCGCGGCCCCAAGGTGATGACAGGGCCGCCGTGTGGACCACTGCATCGACGGCGGGAAGCCGCGCAAGTGCCCCTGGCTCACTGAGGTCGGCAGCGATGAAGTCGAAGCCTGCAGGCGCGCTCGAAAGACGGCGTCCTGTCGCAGATGCGTCGAACCGACCAGACGTCGCCAAAGCCTGCAGACAACGTCCGCCGAGAAAGCCAGTCCCACCGGTAACGAGGACCCGCATCAGGCGATCAATGCCGCAGCGCCAAACTGCACCCCCGCGGAGGTTCCCAGCAGCAAGACCCGAGAGCCATCGCTGATCTGCCCCCTTGTGCGGGCTTCAGCGAAGGCAATGGGCAGTGAAGCCGCGATCTGATTGCCGTGACTGCGCGTCAGATCAATGTATTGCTCGCGGCGCACCCTGAATGCTCTGGCCATATGTACTAGACTAACTGGGCTGGCCTGATGCGGAACAAAGAAGTCAACATCATCCAGAGACCAGTCAATTTGTTCGAGGAACGCAAAAAGAAACCCTTCGAACTCTGACCGGACCAAACGGTACAGCGCCTCACCATCCATTTCAAAAAATGCATGCTGCATAAAGAAATCAATATCATCGTGCGGGGTATTGGCCGTCCCGCCAACTGGTATCTGGCACGCCTCGAAAGCCGAAGGGAAGCTGGCAAAGGACGAACCGAGGATGCCCGGCTGATCTGCCCCTTCGATAAGCCACGCCCCGGCTCCGTCCCCAAACAGGGCGGCAACCTTCGGCGCGGTTTTCCAGGGCAAGGCGGCACTCGCAATCTCACTGCTGATAATCAGGACCCGACTTGCTCGCCCCGTCCGGATGTAACTGTCGGCCAGTTCGAGCGCCGATAGGGCACTGAGGCAAGTTGTGTTTACGTCCATCGTACGGCAGCTGCCGTCGGGTAGACCAAGCCCCCGATGAAAGAGCGCGGCAGTGCCAGGTATCAATTGCTGGGGTACAGCTGCGGCCGCTATTATCAAATCAACCGATGACGCGGGCAAGCTGGCCGATGCCAGGGCTGCCTGACCAGCCCGAAGTCCGAGTGCAACCTGCGTTTCATCCTCTCTTCGGTTGGCAATGTAGCGGGTTTCAACGCCGGTGGATGCCACAAGCGAGCCAACGGGCAGCCCATGCTGACTTTCCAGAAGACCCGAGGCCAGCTTCCTTCGGGGTAAGGCTTGGCCCCAGCCACAAATTCTTGAACCAGAGTGCACCTCGCACCCTCCACGCAGAATCACTGTGAAAGCTATATTGCATTCAACCTTAGCGAAGCGCTAGCAGCCTTGGTAAGGTCTTTGTCCAAATATCCAAACTGGGCGAAGGCAAAGATAGAGAGCAAAAGGTGCAAGACACTTCAGCACGCCAATTCGTCTCGATGGTGCAGACGGCTGAAACGAGCTCGCTCGTCACCAACCTTGAGACTGAAATGATGATCTCACGCGTCGGGGACTTCGAGGTGCCGACGACGATCAACGATGGTCGACGTCCGACCTGCTACATCTGCTGCCCATCTACCGCCTATCTCGAATACGGCCAATTCGAGTTGTTGCAAGTTACCCGAAATCCGTTATTGCGCGCTCTTGGTTCTGGAGCCCTTAGGGCAGCCTCACCGGTCGTGCGGGCTATGCAACTCGGTCGTCAGATACAACTCAACAACTGGCTGGTGTCGACAAATATCCTGCCACCAGTCAGGCCTGCGGCCTGGCTGGATGCTTTTGACGCCGCGTCCGATAGTAATCCGAGCTTTGTGCCGGTGCTGCGCTCCGTAAACGATGCAGCGCATGGTCCACTCATTGAGGCCTTTGACCGCGAAGGACTGACTCTGCTTCCTGTCCGAAAAATATTTTTTCGCACCTATCCAGAGGATTGGCACCGAACCCGCGATGATCAACAAGATGTTAGGCTTCGTTCGAAAGGCCGGTTTATCGAACGGTCTGGAACTACGTTTGGTGAAAGTGATTTTGACCAGGCCGCCAGGCTCTACCGGATGCTCTACATCGAAAAATACAGCCGCCTCAACCCGCAATATACTGGTCGCTTTTTTGAAGAGTTTCAAAACCGTTGTGGCTTTGAACTCACCGGCCTTTTCGACCCTGAATACGGTGGGAGAATGGTTGGCGTTCTGGGGCAGTTCGACCAACACGGAACAATCGTCAGTCCGGTGGTCGGTTACGACACTAACCTGCCCCAAAAACTGGGTCTCTATCGATGGCTGGTCAGCCTGAGCGATGCAACCGCACGATCGCGTCAGCGCTTTGCCAACTGGAGTGCCGGTGCTGAACAGTTCAAAAGAAACCGTGGCGCCCAGCCGGCCATCGAATACCTTGTCGCTGATCTGCGTCGCGCGAGCCGTAGCCAGCAGCGTGCAGGCAGGATCCTGTCTCGTGTGCTGCAATTGGCTGCGCGCGCTGCAATGCGGCTCTGAACGACACCATCAATGACCTGAGCGACCCACCAAAGCGACGGAACAACCCACATGGATGCATCGATCCTTATTGTTGGCTTCGGCTGCTTCATCGCGGCCTTCATCAACGCAGCCTTCGCCACCGGCGGTGTGTTCATCGTGCTCGCCACGCTGACGCTGGTGTTCCCGCCCTCGGTCGCCATCCCGCTCATGGGGCCGGCATCGGCCGGATCACTGGTTGGCCGCATCGCGCTGTTCCGGGCGGAGATCAACTGGCGCATCTGCCTGATGTTCAGCCTCGGCGCCACGCTGGGCGCACTGGCCGGGGCGCTGGTGTTTTTCTCCCTGCCCGAGACCGCGCTTCGGGTCGGGCTGGCGCTGATCCTGCTGCTGATGGTCTGGGTGCCGCCGTCGATCTGGCTGCGGGACCGGCGGATTCCCTTCCTGCCGCTGGGGGCTGTCCATACCTTCATGGCAACGACACTGGGGCTGGGCGGCCTGCTGCAGGCTGTGCTGATCAACACGCCGATGACCAAGGGCGCCCTGACCGGCACGCTGGCCTTCTGCATGCTCACCGCAGACGTCTTCAAGGTGCTGGGCTACGGCTCGCTGGGCTTCGATTTCCGCCCCTACATCCCGCACATCATCGTCGCCACCGCCGTCGGCTTCGCCGGCGCGTGGGCGGGCAAGCGAGTCAGCCACCGGATCAGCGATGGGCTGTTCCGGCTGGTGTTCCGGCTGATCGTAAGCGTCGTCGCCCTGCGCCTGCTGTGGCAGGCAGCACAGGCGCTCTTGGCTGTCTGAAGCCCGATCGCTCGATCAGCCGGGATAGAACAGCCGCACCAGGAACAGCGTAATAAACGGGAAAGCCACGAGAATGGCGATGCGGATGATGTCAGAGACCACAAAGGGCAGCGCCCCGCGGTAGGTCTCGGCGATGCTCACGTCCCGCGAAATGGCGTTGATGACGAACAGGTTGAGCCCCACCGGCGGGGTGATCAGCCCGATCTCCGCCGACATCAGCACAAGGATCCCGAACCAGATGCCAACCTCGGCCGCGCTCAGCCCCAGATCGAGCTGGGCGACGATGGGGATGAAGATCGGCACGGTGAGGAAGATCATCGCCAGCGAGTCCATGACCGTCCCGAGCGCGATGTAGAGCAACAGCATGCCGATCAGGATCAGCCACGGGTTCAGCCCGCTCTCGCTGAAGAACCCGGCAAGGGTCTGCGGCACCAACGCTGAGGACAGGAACGAATTGTAGACCCCGGCCGAGAGGATGATGAAGAAGATCATGCCCGAGGTCTTGGCCGTGGCCAGCAGGGATTCGCGCACGGACTGTAGGCTCAGCCCGCCATTCAAAAAGGTGAGAATCGCCGTCCCCCCGGCTCCAACCGCCGCCGCCGCCGTGGGCGAAAACAGCCCGGTGTAGATGCCGCCGATCACCAGCGCGAAGATCAGCATCACCGGCCACACCGGCCCCAGCGCCCGGAAGCGCTCGATGTAAGCCAAACGCGGCAGCGTCCGTTCGGCGCCTGGGTTGAGCCGGACATAGACGCCGATGGTGATCATGTAACCGAGCATGGCCAGCGCGCCGGGGATAAAGGCAGCGGTGAACAGCTTGGCGATGTTTTCTTCCGCAAGGATGGCGTAGATCACCAGCACCACCGAGGGCGGGATCAGGATCCCCAGCGTCCCGCCTGCGGCCAGCGTGCCGGTGGCCAGCGCCCCGGAGTAACCCGCCCGCTGCAACTCGGGCAGTGCCGACTTACCCATCGAGGAGGCGGTCGCCAGCGACGAACCGCAGACCGCGCCAAAGCCTGCCGACGCGCCAATCGCCGCCATGGCGACCCCGCCGCGCCGGTGCCCCAGCCACGCTTCTGCCGCCTTGAACAGCGCCCGGGACATGCCCGCGCGGGTGGCGAATTCACTCATCAGCAGGAACAGCGGGATAATCGAAAATGAATAGTTGGTCAGCGTACCGAAGGCGAAGGTCTTGAGCTGGTTGTTCATCATCCGCATATCGCCCGCCAGCAGCCACGTGCCGAGCAGACCGACGATGAACATGCTCGCCGCCAGCGGAATGCGCAGAAAGATCAGCGCAATCAGCAGCGGAAACGACAGCAGGCCAATCTGGAAGTTGCTGAACAGGCCGGTAACGAGATCAGGCATGACCGCCCTCCCCGGTTCCGGTTCCGTTTCCGCCACCAGCAGAGGGCCGCAGCAGCGCCCGCGCGCTGCGCAGGCAGCAATAGACCGCCGTGATGAAGAACAGGATCACACAGACCTCGGCGACGATGTGCAGGGGCCAGAGCTTGAGACCGAGGATCTGGCTCTCGTCGCGCACCCGCACCCGCCCCAGCACCGTCGCCCAGTCCCCGGCAAAAATCAGATCGAGCAGCGGATCCTGCGAGCGCCGCGCCTTCTTGAAAATCAGATACCACTGCTGGGTCATGATCAGGTAGGCGATCACCGTCAACGCGAGGTCGCCGATCAGGTCGAGCCAGCGGTTCAACCGGCCACCGAACCACGGCTCGAGCAGGTCGATGCGGATGTGGCCCCTTTTCAGCATGACCCAGGGCAAGGCGGCGAACAGCGCGAAGCCGACGGCGAAGGAAACCAGTTCTTCCTCCCCCAGCACCGGGCGGATGCCGCCCCACGGCACGGTCTCGAAGTAACGCCCGAGCGCAGCATCGAGGCTGCGCCGGACCAGCTTCAGCACCACACTCAGGCAGGTTACCGAAATGGCGAGGATCAGGCCCAATCCGCCCAAAAGGGCAATGGCGGCAGCCCCCCGCTCCATCCAGCGATCAAGTACGGCAAACACCTGTCAGTCCTGCGCCTTTCACCCGCCGATAACCCCAAAAAAAACGCTGGCACACTTTAGCGTGCGCCAGCGTCATTGCCACGGTCAGCGTGGGATTACAGGTTTGCGTCGATCAGCGCGCGTGCCTGTGCAATGGCGGCTTCACCATCGAAGCCCATTTCGCCCGCGCGGGTGACCCAGCGGTCGACCACAGGCTGGGCTGCAGCCTTCCAGCGCTCGACTTCAGCACCATCGAGGGTGATGAATGTGTTGCCCGAGGCGACGTTACGGCCACCGGCATCGGCGTCGAGCATGACCTGAGCGGTCGAGGCAGCCAGCCCCTTGCCGGTGTAGTCATCGAGGATCTGGCGCAGATCATCGGGCAGACCTTCGTAGGAATCCCAGTTCATCGCCATGATGAACACCGCCGTGTACAGCGAGGTGTCACCCGACAGCTCGGTGTGGTTGGAAACCAGCTCGGCCAGACGGATCGACGGGGTCACTTCCCACGGCAGCACGGTGCCGGAAATCACGCCCTTGGACAGGTTTTCCGGGATCAGCGGCAGCGGCATGCCTACTGGGGTTGCACCCAGCTCGCCCAGCAGGTCGGTGACCACGCGGGTCGGGCCGCGCATTTCCTGCCCCACCATGTCTTCAAGGCTGCTGATCGGCTCCTTGGAGTGAAGCACGCCCGGGCCGTGGACCCACGAGGTCAGGATCTTGGTTTCCTCGAACTCGCCGTCCTGCAGATCCTGCGTGATCAGATCGTAGTAGGCTTCAGCGGTCGCAACCGGGTCCTTCATCATGAACGGCAGTTCAAAGACCTCAGACCGGTTAAAGCGACCGGCGGTGTAGCCCGGCAGGGTAACAACGATATCGACCGCGCCGTCAGCGGCCTGGTCGTAGAGATCACCGGGGCGACCGCCCAGAGACATGCCTGAGAAAACCTCGACCTTCATCCGGCCTTCAGAGGCCTCTTCGATGGCTGCCGCGAGCGGAACCATCATCTTGCCGTGCAGGGGCGCCTTCTCCCCCATGAAGTGGTGCAGGCGAAGGGTGACTTCCTGAGCCGCCGCCGCCGTGGTCATCAGCAGCAGACCTGCCGCCGCCAGAATAAGCTTTTTCATGGTATCCTCCTCCTGTCCGGTCAGCGCGCCCAGGCGCTGGTGCGGACTGTTTCCGAGTTAGTCAGCATCCTTCGTCGGTCAGGGCTTGTCTAGGTCGAAACCCGCCGAAAACGCAGGGGATTGCGACGTCGGCCTTCACAGTTTACCGCTGCACCACCCGCAGAAGGAGACCACCCTATGCCCAACTACGACGACAGCCTGATCCGCAACGTGCTCCAAAGTGCCCCGCACATCGCTTTGGTGGGCGCCAGCGCCAACCCCGCACGGGACTCGTTCAAGGTCATGGCCTACCTGCTCGAGCAGGACTATCAGGTCCACCCTGTCAACCCGGGTCTGGCCGGTCAGACCATCCTCGGGCAGCCGGTCTCTGCCTCACTCGCCGAGGTTCCGGGGCCGGTGGAGATGGTCGACATCTTCCGCAATGCCGAAGCCGCTGGCGGGGTCGTCGACGAAGCCCTGGCCCAGCGCGAGCGGCTGGGCCTGCGCGCCATATGGATGCAGGAAGGCGTGATCAACGAAACCGCCGCCGCCCGCGCCGAAGCGGCCGGGCTGCGGGTGATCATGGATCGCTGTCCCAAGGTGGAACTGCCGCGCCTCGGTCTCGCGCCAGAAGAAGAGCCGCAGACGGAAGACGGGCAAGGCGAAGGCTGAACAGCGCGGCTGGTCGGCTAGACCGACTGGGTCAGCCCGCCGTCGACCCGCAGGTTCTGCCCGGTGATATAGCTCGACGCATCGGTGGCGAGAAAGGCGATGCTCTCCGACAGCTCGCGCACCCGGGCGTAGCGCCCGGCGGGAATGCGCGCCACGCGGTTGGGCTTCTCCGGCAGGCTGTCGATGAAGCCCGGCAGGACGTTGTTCATCCGCACCCCGTCGCCCGCGTGCTTGTCCGCGAACAGCTTGGTGAAGCCCGCCAGACCGGCGCGGAAAACGGCCGATGTCGGAAAGTCCGGGTCCGGCTCGAACACGGCAAAGGTGGAGACATTGACGATGGCGCCGCTGCCCTGGGCCACCATGATCGGCGCCACCAGCCGGGTCGCGCGAATGACGTTAAGCAGGTAGTAGTCCAGCCCCAGATGCCAGTCCTCGTCGCTGATATCCAGCACTGGTCCCTTGGGGCCGTGACCCGCGCAGTTGATCAGCGCGTCGATGCGGCCAAACCGGGCCATCGCGCCCTCGACAAAGGCGCTCAGATCAGCCGGTTCAAGATTGGAGCCGGTGAAGCCGAAACCGCCCAGCGACTGCGCCAGCGCCTCGCCCTTCCCGCTGGAAGACAGGATAGCGACCGCGTAACCCAGCTCGTTCATCTTTCTGGCGGCATCAGCACCGATACCGCTGCCCCCGCCGATGATCATTGCGACGGGCTGTTCAGAGGAAGAGGTCATTAGATTACTGCCTTTTCGAGGAAGGGGCGCCCGGCTTCGATCCGGTCGAAACCGAAGGGGCTGAGGTCGAGGTTGCGGTATTCACCGTAGATCAGCCACTCCGACAGACCGCGCCCGAGTGCCGGTGACTGCTGGAAGCCGTGCCCGGAAAAACCATTGGAAAACAGGAAGTTGCTGACCCGGCTGTGCGGGCCGATGATGGCGTTCTGGTCGAGGGTGTTGAAGGCATAGTGCCCAACCCACGAGTTGATCAGCTTGATCCGCTCGAACTGCGGCACGCGGCTGGCCAGCACCGGCCAGACCTTGTTCTCCCACAGCCCGTGATCCGCCGCAAAGTCGTCGTAGGCGACCGCCGGATCGTCGCCTTCTTCGGGTGGACTGCCGGCGAGGTAGTAGCGCCCGTCGGTGCGCATGTGCACCCCACTGGGGTCGATGGTCAGCGGCAGGTCCTGATCCAGCGGCTCAGCAGCATCAAAGATAAACGTGTAGCGCTTGCGCGGCTCCACGGGCAGCTCCGCACCGATCATGCGCGCGGTTTCCACCGCCCGGGGGCCGCTGGCGTTGACCACCTGCCCGCAGGCGATGGTCTCTCCGGTCGCCAGCCGAACGGCGTCCACGGCGGACCCGGCCGGATTGAGGTCCATGCCGACGACTTTGTTGGTGCAGTATTCGACCCCGCGCTCGCGCGCCGAACGCCGCCACCAGTCAAAGATGGTCGCGCCGTCGAAATAGCCCTCGTCGACCGGGTTGTGGCTACCGGCGATGATGTCGTCGAGCTGGTAGAACGGGAATTGCGCCGCGATCTGCTCGCGGCTGAGCATGCGCGTGCCCGCGCCGAGGTCCGACTGGATCTGCTGGTTCTCGCTCAGCAGGTCGGCGAAGGCCTGATTGTCGGCCAGATAGAGATAGCCGAAGCTCTGCAGCACGATATCTGGCACCCGCTCGTCCCCACCCATGAAGTCGCGGAAGTTGCGGATGAAGTGCGCGCCGAACTGTGAGATGCGCACGTTGATCTCGTTGCTGAACTGCTGGCGGATGCAGGAATTGGTGTGGCTGGTCGAGGCGAAGGCGTAGCTGGGGGCGCGCTCGACCACCAGAATCGAGCCGTCAAAGTCGGGGTTGCTCGCCGTCCACCAGGCGATCGACGAACCGTACATGGCACCGCCAACGATAACCACGTCGTAGCGCTGCTGCCGTGGTGGCCGGAAATTCTGATCGAGGCTCAAGTGCGTCTTTCCGTTACTGACTGCGCGTCAGACTAGGGGAAGACCGGAGCCTTCATCAAGCCTTGATCGGCGCCGTATCAGGCCTTGATCAAATCGTTGACCCGGCCGATCAGCGGCTCCTTGTCATAGAGGTCGTAGTACAGCGAATGCATGAGCGCCGGCGGGCCGAAGAAGAACCGCTCGTACAGCGCCTGACGGCTGCCGAAACCACTGACACAGACATCGTGCGCCAGCCGGAACAGCGCCACACGATCGCGCGATTCAAGGTTGGCGAGCTGGAAGTAGCGGGCCACGTCCTCGGAGATTTCGTTGGAGAAATCAGCCTCTGCCGGCGTCGCCATCAGCGAGCTCGACCCCAGCAGCTGCAGGATCTCGACCATGCGCGGGTACATCTTCGGGAACAGGTTGCGCGAGGTGTCCAGCGGACCGCGCAGCGGGATCCAGTTGCCCCACTCATCCTTGTGCGCCTGCTCCTCGGCAGAGAACAGCAGCGCCCGCACGGTCTCGCACATCATCATCACCTCAGCGATCATGCCCTTGACGTGCAGGTCCTTGTCGCGCGCGGAAGACTGCGCGATCGCCGACATCAGGCCCACCATGAACTCGGCCTTGGCCAGCTTGCCGCAGGCGACTTGGTGCATCACGTGCACGACCGCGTTGGTCTTGGCGAAGGCCTGATTGCACAGGCCCGGCTCGCGGTACATGAACAGCCGCTCCCACGGCACCAGCACGTCGTCGAAGATCACGACGGCGTCCATTTCCTCGAACCGCGAGGACAGCGGCGCATCGAAGTGGCTTTTGCCCAGATCGTAGGTATCGCGCGCCAGCAGCTTCAGCCCCGGGGTGGCAATCGGGATGGCGAAGGCAAAGGCGAAGGGAATGTTCTCATCCGAGCCCTTGAGCACGGTCGAAGGGAAGACCTCGATTTCGTCCGCCGTCGGACCGAGCGTGGCGAGCAGGCGCGCACCCCGGACGATGATCCCAGCGTCGGTCTCGCGCACGACGTGCAGCGCGACCTCGTTGTCAAAGCGCCCCTGCCCGGCAACAGCGTGGGACTTGTGCGGGTTGAGCAGCGTGTGGGTCAGCACCAGATCGTTCTTGCGGGCGTAGTCATAGTAGTTGCGCATGTTCTGGGTGAAGTCGGGGCTGCCCATCCCGCGCTCGGTGCCAAGATCGAGCCACTGCGCAGCACCGGCGAAGGCCATCAGCGAGGCATTCTTATAATCGGGGGTCCGGCCGAACATGCCGTGCGACCAGGTAGCCCACTCGTAGTAGGCCCTGCCGCGCCGTTTCACGTCTTCCTTGGTTTTGGGCAGCATGAACGCCATGGCGCAACGGTCGCCGTCCTCGTCCTCGTACGTCAGGGTGTCGAGCAGCGCCGGGTCGGACTGGCGTTCGAGGAAGCTCGCCAGCGTCGCCGCCCCCCGCCGCGTCGCCGGGTGAGTGGTCACGTCTTTGACGCGCTCACCGCCGGTCCAGACCTCGCGGTCATCCTGCAGCCCGGCGAGGTATTCGGCGGCCGTGCGGACGCCCTTACCGGCGCCGGTCGGGTTGGTCTTAAGCATGCTGTCGGTCCTCCTCCTGCGAAGCACCGGGCCGCGGCCCGGCTTCGAATTCCTTCAGTATCTGCGTGAGCGCCTGCCACTGCTCGGGGCTGACGCAGGCCCGCACCGAAGCCTGAATATCATCGAGACGCGGGGCGATCTGGCGCTCGAGCGCGCGCCCCTCGGCGGTCAGTTTGGCGATGACCACGCGGCGGTCTTCAACCGAGCGGATCCGGGCGATCAGGCCCTTGCGTTCGAGCCGGTCCAGCACGCCGACCAAGCTCGCCGCCGGGATCAGGGTGCGCGCGGCCACGTCCGTGCTCGACAGGCTTTCGTTGTCCCAAAGCGTGCGCAGCACCCGCCACTGCTGCTCGGTCAGCCCGTATTCTGCGAACAGCGCGCGGTAGGCGGGCATGATCGCGTCGAGCACGCGATAGAGCATCATCGGCAGGCTGGCTTCAAAGCCCGGGCGCTCCGGGATGTCGATACCGTTCATGTCGAAATCATTCATATGTTAATTATTAATGCAAACTTTGCCCGAAACAACTGTTTTCTTTGATGAAACTGGGGAAAAGTCGCTCAGACGAAGCGGCAGGAAACCTGTCCAAAGGCGCCGAAATCGGCCTCGATCAACGATCCTCTGGGGGCCTGCACCGGCCGGATGAACGAGCCGCTGAGCACCACGTCGCCGGCGCTGATCTTGTCGCCGTACTGCGCCAGCCGGTTGGCCAGCCAGACGATGCCCTCCACCGGGTCGTTGAGCACGCCCGCGCCCAGACCGGTTTCCTCGACCTCGCCGTCGCGGCTGACGATGGCGCCAACCCAGCGCAGATCAAAGGCGTCGATGGCGTGGCGCTCGTCACCCAGCACGATCCCGGCGTTGGCGGCGTTGTCGCTGATAGTGTCGGTGACCTTGCGGATGGCACCGGTGTCGGGGTCTTTGGGAATGATGCGGGTGTCGAGAATCTCCAGCGACGGGCAGACACTCTCGGTCGCCGCGATGACATCGGCTGCCGTAACCCCCGAGCCTTGCAGGTCGTCTTTCATGATGAAGCAGATTTCAGCCTCGATCCGGGTGGCGATGAAGCGCGCGGTGGGCACCTCGCCGCCATTGTCGAAGAACATGTCTTCGAACAGCACGCCGCTGTCTGGAATGTCGATATCGAGCGCGTACTGCATCGCCTTTGACGTCAGGCCGATCTTCCAGCCACGGATCACCCGTCCGGCGTCGACGAACCGGCGCACCAGTGCCGCCTGTATGGCGTAGGCGTCTTCCATATCCAGCCCCGGATGCTGCTGACTGATAAGCGGGATCTGGCTCTGGCTGCGGTCGGCGTCGAACAGGGCGTTGGCGAAGGCGTCGCGCTGGGCGTCGGTCAGGCTCATGGGGTTTCATCCTCGATGCCGTTGCGCAGGATGCCGATGGTCGGCACCTCGACCTCGACCACGTCACCCGGCCGCAGCCAGATCGGCGGGTCAAAGCGCGCACCGGCCCCGGTCGGGGTGCCGGTGATGATCATGTCGCCGGGGTGCAGGGTGGTAAAGGTGGAGATGTAGTTGATGATCTTTGGAAAGCCGAAAATCATGTTGGCGGTGTTATCGTGCTGGCGCACCTCACCGTTCACGCGGGTTTCCAGCGTCACCCCGTGGATCATGTGGGGGCCGGTAAAGGGCATGAGCCACGGCCCCATGGCGGCCGAACGATCCCAGTTCTTGCCCTGCGTCACGTTGAACTTGGCGTGGCGCACCCAGTCACGGATCGTGCCTTCGTTGCACAGCGTCACCGCTGCGATGTGGTCGTAGGCCTCGGCCTCCGGGATACGGCGACCACCCTGCCCGATGACGATGACGATCTCGCCCTCATAGTCCAGCTGCTCGCTCTCCGGTGGGCGGATCAGGCTCTCGCCCGGCCCGTTGAAGCCGTCAATGAAGCGCGGGAACAGCGACATGTACTGCGGCGCGCCTGAGCCGTCCTTGTATTCGGCGTTCCGGTCCGGGTAGTTGACGCCCACGCACAGGATTTTACCCGGCCGGGTCAGCGGCGGCAGCATGCGCACGTCCGCCACCGCGAAGTCGCGGCGCTCCGGGTCCACGCTCGCGGCCAGCGCGTCCCAGGCCACGTCTTCGGCCACATCGCTGAGGTCGAGCCACTCGCCCTCGCTGAGGTCGCAGATATGGTCTTCACCGACCATGGCGCCGAACTTGGGCAGGCCTTGAGACGTTTCAAAGGAGACGTAGCGCATGGTCATCGGGCCTTTCCGGCTTGCGGTGTGTCTGAGGGTGGTTTCAGGGGGCGATGATCGGGCTGGCAGTCAGGTCGGGCTCGCGCGCCGCCTGCCCCTCGAAGGGCATGCCGTGTTCGAACCAGGACCGCGGTGCAGGCGCGCCCCACAGGGTCTGCCGCTGCTTGTCCTTGAGGTCCCAGCGGATCGGCTCGTGGTCCGGGTCCAGCGTCTGGTAGTCCGAGCAGTAAATCTCGGTCCGGTGACCATCGGGGTCGAGCACGTATAGGAAGAAGGCATTGGAGATGCCGTGCCGCCCCGGGCCGCGCTCGATGTTGTTGACGTAGCCGGTGGTCGCCATGATATCGAGCAGGTCGATGATCGCCAGCGGGGTCGGCACCCAGAACGCGGTGTGGTGCATGCGCGGCCCCATGCCGTTGGTGAAGGCGACGTCGTGGACCCCGCCCTTGCGGTGCAGCCACGCGGCCCAGAGTGCACCGGTTTCCTCGTCTTCGGTGTACTCGGTCGTGCGGAAGCCGAAGCCGTTGTAGAAGGCGACGCTCTCGTCGACGTTGGGCGAGAAGACGTTGAAGTGGTCGATGCGCAGCGGCCGCACGCCGCGATAGAGCGCGTATTTCTGGGTGATGGTCGGCAGGCGCTCCATGTCCCGGTAGAACTCGATCGGCACGCCGTGGTTATCGCGAAGGCGCAGCGTCCGGCCCTGAAAAGGCCGCTCGACCCAGCTGGTTTCGATGCCCTTGGCTTCGAAATAGTCCTGCGCCCGGTCGAGGTCAGCCTCATCCCAGACCTTGTAGGCCGTATAGCGCACGCAGGGGGTCTCCCCACGGGTAAGGATCACGCAGTGGTGACCGCGCTCTTCCATCGCACGCAAAAAAATCTGGCTCGAATCCTCGTGGGTAACCTGCAGGCCGAGGGTGTCGACGTAGAAGTGACGGCTCGCGACCAGATCGGTGACCACAAGCTCGATGTGGCTGAGCCGGACGGTGTTGAACGCGGGGTAGAGATTGAACTCAGGTAAGGGCATGGGTCTCAGCCTCCGAGCTTCGGAATGCGGTGTTGGGACGTGGCGAAGGCAATGTTCTTGGTCTCCATATAGAAGTCGAAGGACCAGTCACCCCCGTCACGGCCGATGCCCGAGGCCTTGTTGCCGCCGAAGGGCGTGGGCAGGTGGCGCAGGTTCTCGGAATTGACCCAGATCATGCCAGCGTCGAGCCGGTCGGTAAATCGCAGCGCGCGGGTCACGTCGGCGGTCCACAGGTAGCCGGTGAGGCCGTACTGGGTGTCGTTGGCCAGTGCCAGCGCCTCTTCTTCGGTATCGAAGCCGATGGCCGTGAGCACGGGGCCGAAAATCTCTTCCTGCGCGATACGCATGTCGTTGGTGGCGTGGGTGAACAGGGTCGGACCGACATAACAGCCCGCCTCGCCAACCTTCTCCCCGCCCAGCGCGACGGTCGCGCCCTCGTCGCGGGCGATCTGGAAGTACTCCAGCACTTTCTTTTCATGCACAGGGTGGATCAGCGGTCCGATCGTGGTCTTGGGGTCGAGCGGATGGCCGACCTGGATGCCCTTGGCGCGCTCGACCACCATTTCGATGAATTTGTCGTGGATGCTGTTCTGCACCAGCAGGCGGCTGGACGAGGTGCAGCGCTCGCCGTTGAGCGAGTAGATCATGAACACGGCCGCATCGGCCGCACGCTCGAGATCAGCGTCCTCGAACACGATAACTGGGTTCTTGCCGCCCAGCTCAAAGTGCACGCGCTTGAGGGTGTCGGCGGCCTGTTTCATGATCATCGAACCCGTCCGGCTCTCACCGACAAAGCCGATGGCGCGGATGGCGGGGTGCTCTGTCAGCGCCTTGCCGGCGACCTCGCCCATGCCGTTGACCGTGTTCCAGACCCCGGCGGGCAGGCCGGCTTCTTCAGCGATTTCCACCAGCAGCCGGGCGGTCAGTGGTGAGAACTCGGCGGGCTTGTGCACCACCGTACAGCCGCAGGCCAGCGCGGGCGCGATCTTCCACGTGGAGAGCATGAACGGCGTGTTCCACGGCGTGATCACGCCGACCGGACCGAGCGGCACGCGGTTGGTCATGTTGATCTGGTTGTTGCCATAGAGCGACTGGCCGTCGCGCGCACCCGGCGCCCGGTCAGCGAAAAAGCGGAAGTTGTCCGCAGCCCGCAGTGCGGCCTTGGACATGAACCGCAGGCTCTGGCCAGTGTCCAGACATTCGAGGAAGGCGATCTCTTCCTTGCGCGCGACGATGCCGTCGGCGATGGCGTGCAGGATGGCACGACGCTCGGCGCCGGATGTTGCTGCCCAGTCCGCAAAGGCACCCTTGGCCGCCTGACAGGCCGCATCGATATCCTTGATTGTCCCCTGCGCCACCGATGCCAGCACCGAAAGGTCAACCGGCGACAGGCTTTCGAACGTCTGGCCATCGCTGGCCGCAACGTCCTTGCCGCCGATGCGGTGCAGGATCGGCTGAGCCTTGAATTGCTGTAGATAGCCCTCCGCGCGGGCAAGGTTGTCTTCGAAGGTCATGGGTGTGCCTGTTGTTTGTGATATGCGGTACTATTTTGATGGTCTGTGGGTGCTGGTTCAGCGCGGTTCCGCTTCAACCTTGAGCCGGGGTAGGATGGTGTTGCGCTTCCAACTTAGCGCCGGGTCATTCTCGAATATCTCGAACGATAGCAGGAAATGCCCCCCTGCCAGCCGGTCGGCGAAGAAGGCTTCTGCGACGGCATAGATCGCGCTCCCAGCGCCTTGCTTATCCTCTAGGCTGCGACCTGCGCCGACAAAAGCCTGCATGGCGACAAAAGCATTATCTGGATGGCCATCGGCGACGAATTCATGATGCGCGGGAAAGGCCCGGACCCGAACCCCGGCGCGGGGGAAAACGCCGGTTTCGACCATGACTTCGCCTAGCTGTTCGCACAGGGCTTTGATATCGTGGCTCTGGTCGAGTTGTGGCGAATACTGGATCGACAGGTGCGGCATACTTTCTCCCTATTTGCTTAACATGGTAAGCAAATCTGTTTGAGGAGGTCAACCGCCAAAGCAGACGCTGCTCTCATGCTCGATGTGACCGGTTTATGCCTGCCGCAGAAACGGCAAAATCGGTCATCATGTTTCAGGTCTGACAGTCCCGGATGTACAGGTGTCCCGCCCCGTGAAGCCCAAAGCCAGCCATAGACCCAAGTCTGAACCCTCATCCACGCGAAAGACCACGTCGCGGCGAGGGCATCTGCGCCAGCTGGGTGGTGGGGGCCTGCTGGGCGCTGGCGTGGCGGCAGCAGGACTGAGCGCCGTCGCCGCTGCCCTGCCCCGCACCGGGCTTGCAGCACCGGCACCGGCCACCTCGGCCCGGCTGGAAGGGATAATTTTCACCCGCTGGCGGGCCGATCCCTGGGCGCTGGGTGCCTACTCCTACATTTCCAAGAGCGCCCGGGCCCGCGACCGGCTGGCACTGGGTGACCCGGTCGGCGACCAGCTTTATTTCGCCGGTGAAGCGACCGATCGCGACTGCCCGGCGACGGTCCACGGCGCCCTGCAGTCCGGCTGGGATGCCGCCGAGCATCTCGCCACCAACGGGCTGCGGCGCGGACGGGTAGCCGTCATCGGCGCAGGCTTTTCCGGCCTCGGCGCGGCGCAGGCGCTGAGCCAAGCCGGCTACGAAGTGACGGTGATCGAAGCCCGCGAGCGCGTGGGCGGCCGCATTCACACCGACCGCCGTCTCGGGCTGCCGCTGGACATCGGGGCCTCGTGGATCCACGGCACGCGGGGCAATCCGCTTAGCCGGCTTGCCCGCTCTCGCGGCGTGGATTGGGTCAATACAGACTACGACAGCGGCGTGCTCCGCGATGCCCGGGGCCAGCAGCGCCGGCTGTACGGTGGGCCGGACTGGCTGTACCAGATCGCCGAGGTCCAGCATGCTTTCGGCGCCGACCCTGATCAACTGGGCCGCGAGGCCTACACCGAGGGTGCCTGGTACGGCGGCCCGGATGCCGTCATTCCCGCCGGCTATGATCAGCTGATCCCTGCGCTGGCCGGGAACTACCGCCTGCTCACGGGTCTGCCGGTGACCCGCATCGACCATGGGCCTGCCGGGGTCAGCATCACCGCAGCAGATGGCTCGACGGCGCGTTTCGGAGCCGCCGTGGTGACCGTGCCGCTGGGGGTGCTGAAGGCCGGAAGCATCGCCTTCAGCCCCGCCCTGCCCGATTGGAAACAGGCCGCGATCGACCGTCTGGGCATGGGGCTGCTGTCCAAGGTCTGCCTCAGGTTCGACCGCCCGTTCTGGGACCCGAAGGTTCTGCGCATCCTGCACGACGCCGTCCCCGGGCGATTCAACCAGTTCGTCAACCTGCTGCCCAGCACGGGGGTGCCGGTCCTCGTTGCCTTCCACGGCGGCTCGGATGCGGATGCGCTGGAACGCCTGAGCGATGCGCAAGTTCAGGCGGAGGCGCTGGCGGCGCTGAACCGGATGTACCCGGCGTCGCTGTCGTCTTGAAGGTCGTTTGAACTACGCTTCTTTCGATCCCGCTTGTCCGGGATCATCGGTAAGTTCTTCGAGCAGGTCGAGCATAGCCTCGATCTTCTCCGCGCCCAGACGGCGCTCGATGTCGACGAGGATGGCTGCAGACTGGGCTGCGTGCTCGCCGAGAATGGCGCGCCCGGCCTCGGATATAGCAATGACCGTCTTGCGCCGATCCTGCTCATCCTCGCGCCGCTGCACGAGGCCATCCTGCTCCATGGTCTTGAGGATCCGGGACAGGCTGGGCAGGTGCAGGCAGGCCTCCCGCGCAATCACGGTAGGCTCGATTTCACCGGCCTCTTCGAGCACCCGCAGCACGCGCCATTTCTGCTCGGTCACACCGCTGTCGGCGAGCATGGCACGGATGGGTTCCATCACCTGTTCACGCGCGCGCAGCAGGGCGATGGGCAAAGAGCGCTTGGTCTTGCGGAAACCAACGTCTGTCATAGGATCTTCCTTATAGGATGTTTGAGGTTGTGACAAAGCAAATGGCAGCGCTGATCGCGGACAGGTTCCAATAGAACGAGCGAGTGCGGATCAGACTGCAAATAACCGGCTGCGACAGATTGACCGCTGCTACCAGCTGCGCGATACCATTCCGGGCCTTCGGGCCAGCGCCCTCATAGGGCGAGCAGCCTAAAAACGAGCTTTGTGAGGAATCCTGATGCTGATGTTCTTCCGAACGATCGCTGTTGTGAACTCATCTCTGCTGTGGGTTGGCCGACAATTGGCGTGGGTTGCGCTCGCGCTGATGGTGACCGTGATCCTGGCGCAGGTCTTCTTCCGCTACGTTCTCAACAATGCCCTGCCATGGCCGGATGAAGCGGCCCGCTTCCTGATGCTTTGGATGACGGCGCTGATCGCGCCAGCGGCATTCCGGACGGGTGGCTTCGTTTCCATTACCATGCTCGCGGACCTGATCGGAAAGCGGCTCGCGCAGGCGCTGAGTTGCATCCTGCTTGCGATGTCCCTTGCCGTGCTTGTGGTCGCGATCGAGCATGGCCAAAACCACACCTTCGGCTTTGGCGGCAAGTTCGACAGCTCCTCACTGCGGATCCCGCTGAACTGGGTTGGCGGCGAGGTTGTAAAAGTCAAACTGCGGTACATGTACGGATCGCTGCTGGTCTGTGTCATCCTGATGGTCATGGTGAACACCGAGCTGTTGCTGCGCTCGCTCGCATCTCTAATGCGACCCGGTTTGCGGCTGCCCGCGATTAATGCCTTCGATACTAAAGTGGAGGCAAGTTAAGTGCTCGTCTTTTTCCTTCCTGTTTTCCTGTTGTTGCTGCTCGTCGGCCTTCCGGTATTTTTTGCCTTGCTGCTTGCGCCGGGTTTCCTGCTCGCCCTCAATGGGCAGGAGCGCGACCTCGCCCTGCTCTACCGCAACGTCTACAACGGTATGGACAGCTTTCCGCTGATGGCCCTGCCCTTCTTCGTGCTCGCCGGCGAGCTGATGAACCGGGGCGGGATTACCATCCGCCTTGTCGAATTCAGCCAGGCGCTGATGGGGCATCTGCGCGGGGGCCTCGCCCACGTCAACATCCTGAGTTCCATCCTGTTTGCAGGGCTTTCCGGCTCGGCCGTGGCCGACACCTCGGCACTGGGATCGACGCTGATACCAGCGATGGAAAAGAACGGTTACACCCGCCGCTTTGCTGCTGCGATCACGGCTGCGAGCTCGGTTATCGGGCCGATCATCCCGCCCTCAGGCATTATGATCATTTACGCTTATGTCATGGGCGAAAGCGTTGCAGCGCTGTTCCTCGCAGGTATCGTTCCAGGGATCCTCGTGGGGCTTGGCCTGATGGTCGTGGTTCGCCTGATGGCGGATGTCTACGACCTGCCCAAGGCCCAGCGGATCGTCACCCCGAACCAGACCATTTCGCCGGTGGAACACTGGGTTTCCTTCATTCTGCTCCGGCTCAACATCGCCGCCCTGCTGCTTGCGCTGTTCAACCTGGTCAACAGCCTGCAGGCTGGGGCCACGGGCACCAAGCTGGTGGTCAATGGCTGGGTCGTGTTCGGGATCGGCGTGTTGCTCGCTCACGGAATCCTGCTGCTGATGCGCAGAACGGTCGGCAACGATTTCAGGATGATATGCAAGAAGGCCGTCGCGCCCCTGCAAACGCCGATCATCATCCTTGGGGGCATCCTGCTGGGCGTGTTCACCCCGACTGAGGCCTCGGCGATTGCGGTCGCCTACGCGCTTTTCATCTCGCTGATCGTGCTGAGAAGCCTACGACTGGCCGATTTGCCGCGCATTCTCGCACGCGCGGCCTTCGCCTCGGCGTCGGTCCTGCTGCTCGTGGGTGCAGCGGTTGCCTTCAAGACCGTGGTCAGCCTGAGCCGGGCGCCCGAGCAGATGACCATCTTCATGCTCAGCCTGACCGACAACCCGCTGATCTTGCTATTCCTGATCAACGTCCTGCTGTTCATTGTCGGGATGTTTCTTGATGCCGGGCCAGCGATCATCATTCTGGGGCCTATTCTGGGCCCTGTTTTCATCGATCTCGGCGTCGATCCCATACATTTTGCAATAATAATGTCCGTGAACCTTACAGTAGGTCTCGCCACGCCGCCCATGGGTCTGGTACTATTTGTCGCGTCATCTGTTTCGGGAGAGAAGATTGAAACGATATCCAGAGCCATCCTGCCTTTCCTGGCAGTAGAGGTTGTCGTGATCTTTCTGATCACTTTCATCCCGGCTCTCTCAATGACGATCCCGCGCCTTACCGGGTTCGCCTAGAAGACGTACGCTAAACATCACACTTAGGAGGAAATGATGTTGAAAATGACTATCAAAGCCATGATGGCTGCAGCGGCCCTGATGGGCGTTGCGCTCACGGCAAATGCGCAGGACTACACCATCCGCGCCACTGCGAACTCCAACGAGAACGATGAAGACTATGACGGTCTGATCGTCTTCAAGAACTACGTCGAAAGCGCGTCCAACGGCGCAATCGCAGTTGAACTGTTCATCGGCACCCAGCTTTGTTCCAACGGTGCAGAGTGTCTGCAGGGCGTCGCTGACGGCTCGATCGACGTGTACATTTCGACCTCGGGCGGTGCTGCAGGTATCTTCCCTTACGTTCAGGTTCTGGACCTTCCTTACCTGATGTCCGGTGACCGCGTGGCTGAAGCCGTTCTGGCTGGTGATTTCACCCGCAAGATGCGCGACATGGCGCTGGCGGATTCCGACGGTGCCATCCGTCTGATGACCATCGGTAACACCGGTGGCTGGCGGAACTTCGCCAACACCAAACGTGTTGTGCGGAACCCCGGTGACCTCGCTGGTCTGAAGATCCGTACCGTTGTTGCTGACCTGCCGCAGGAACTGGTCCGTGCCCTCGGCGCTTCCCCGACGCCTATTCCATGGCCTGAGCTGTTCACGTCCTTCCAGACCGGCGTTGTCGAAGGATCCAAGAACGGCATCACTGACATCATGGGCATGAAGTTCCCGGATGCCGGCCTGCAGTACGTGACCCTCGATGGCCACGCGTACATGGGCGCTCTGTGGTGGATGAACAACGAAAAGTTCCTGTCCATGCCTGAAGACCTGCGTCGTGTCGTCGTCAACGGCTTTAGCGACCTGCAGCAGGCAACCTTTGCTTCGCCAAAGCGCAAGTCCATTCAGGCTTACGCTGACTTCGTTGCTGGTGGTGGTTCGCTCTACGTACCGACCCCAGCTGAGAAGGCTGAGTTCCGTGAAGCCGCTGCACCAGTCTATGACTGGTTCAAGGCCAACGTTCAGGGCGGCGGTGAAATCTTCGACGCTATGGTTTCTGCCGTAGCCGAAGCTGAAGCCGACATCGATGCTGGCATGTCTTCGGACCTCAACTAAGATCTGAAGTCAGCCAGAACAGACGGGCCGGATCCACTCAAGTCTAAGCCGGCCCGTTCAACGGCATCAAAGGGGTTCGTTCGCGAACCCCTTTTTTCATGGTGGGTCGTAAAGCCCGGGGTCGACAGGTCAGCTGGTGGGTAGGTGGGCAGATCAGCCGGTCGGGAACCCTCGGGATTGAGATCACCGGAACGGGTAAAGCCAGCCTCGATAATCCTCGATCAGGATATGGGCGTATTCGATTTCTTCCCGGGTCATTTTCTTGACCACCTCTTCCTGCGAGATTGCCGCATCGGGGTCGCCTCCAATTGCGGAAAGCACGTACCAAGTGTAGGCTCTCACCAAATCGGGCGCGGGTAAGCCACGGCCGACTTCGTAGTACCAACCGATCCCGGACTGGGCGCCCGCATGTCCTTTGAGCGAAGCTCGCAAATACCATTCGAACGCGCGAACGTCGTCTCGCTCGACACCCAGCCCCAGCGCGTACATGACCCCGATCAGCTCTTCGGCTTCGGCGTTTCCGGACCGAGCAGCCGGAAGCAGTTCGGCCATGGCCTCTTCGTAGGCTTTGGCGTCCATCAGATCGCGCGCCTTTTCCAGTTCAGCCGCGGCCGGGCCAGCGGTGAGAGACAGGAACATCATCGGTATCAGGATCGGGCGAAGCAATTTCATGGTCTCAGGGGCCTTTGGCTCTGTTTAGTCAGTCTGGTGATCGGGACGGCGAGCGTCGCGCCAACAGCCTCGGCTGAGTCTGCGGCGTCGGTTCTGCCCCCTCCCCTGACGGCAGAGAGCTTTCACCTGGTTGACCCGGCTCGCGTTCGGATCGGGCAACTGTTGTTCTTCGATCCGATCCTGTCGGGCAACCGTAACATTTCCTGTGCGACATGTCATAACCCTGACCACGGCACGACCGACGGGCTGAGCCTCGGAATTGGCGAGGGCGGAATGGGCGTGAGCATAAACCGCACGCCAGGCACAGGCGCCGATCGAATCAAGAAACGCATCCCCCGCAATGCCCCTGCACTGTGGAACCTCGGTGCAATCGAAGTTCGCCAGATGTTTCACGATGGGCGCGTGACCCATTCACCCGACTATGACAATGACTTCGCGACCCCGGCGCAGGAGTGGCTGCCCGAAGGTCTCTCCGGGCTGCTCGCGGTTCAGGCGCTGTTTCCGATGACAGCCCAGTTCGAAATGGCCGGCGATCCGGCGGAGAACGAAGTCGCGGGCGCTGCTTATTCCCGCATCGACGAAGTCTGGCCCATCATCGCCAAACGTGTCCGCGTTATTCCGGCGTATTCAGACCTATTCATAGAGGCCTACGACGACGTGGATGACCCCCTGGACATCACCATCACGCATTTGGCAAACGCGCTGGCCGACTTCCAGAATTTTGAGTTTCAAAGCTACGACAGCCGGTTTGATAGCTATCTGAGCGGGGATCTGGACGCGCTCAACGATGCCGAGAAGGACGGTATGGCGCTGTTCTACGGCAAGGCTGGCTGCTCGGGTTGTCACTCGGGCTCACTACTGACCGATCATGACTTCCACGCGCTGATGCTGCCGCACTTCGGACCGGGACGAACCCGCGTCTGGGATACGATTGTCCGCGATGTTGGCCGGATGAGCTTCACCGACCGTCTGGAAGATGCCTATCGCTTCCGCACGCCGTCCTTACGCAATGTCGCGCTGACAGGCCCCTATGGCCACAATGGTGCCTATGCCTCATTAGAGGACATGGTTCGCCACCACCTGAACCCGCGTGAGAGCTTTGAGGCCTGGACCCCGGACAACCTCATCCTTCCCGAAGTCCCGTGGCTGTCGCATGTCGACTTCCTGTCCTTTGAAGACCGGCTGGAGCGCGCGCGCCTGAGCGCACAGCTTGACATCGAACCCCAGGCCCTGAGCGACGGGGAGATCGATCAGCTGTTAAGCTTCCTTGGCGCGCTGACCGGCGAAGCGTCGACCCAAGGACGGCTGGGGCGTCCCTCGGCTGTTCCCAGCGGCCTGCCCATCGACTGAACCACGTAACCGCAGGCCGCGCCTGCCCGTGGCACAGGCCCGTCTCGCAGCCCGGGTTGACCACCCCAGACATTCGCATAAGCTCGGCGCATGAGCCTCGATTCTGCCCCTCCCTTCGTCCACCTGCGGGTCAAATCAGCCTATTCGCTGGCCGATGGTGCGATCCCGGTCAAAGGACTGGTCAAGCTCGCCGCTGGGCTGGATATGCCCGCGGTGGCGCTGACCGATCGGGGTAATCTGTTCGGCGCTCTGGAATTCGCCGTGACCGCCGCCGACGCCGGGCTGCAGCCCGTGGTCGGTGCTGTGCTGGGGCTGAACCGCGCCAGCGACGAACCCGGTGCCACGACCGCCGACCCGGACCGCCTGCTGCTGCTGGCGCAGGACCAGACCGGGTACGAAAACCTAATGGCGCTGGTCTCCAAGGGCTTTCTCGATGGCGAAGGCACCGAGCCTGCGGTCGATTTCGACGATCTCCGCGCCCGGGCCGAAGGGCTGATCGCGCTCGAC
>MDSZ01231532.1_pt1 | contig 58307 bp, 43 predicted proteins | sample 811201 | NCBI WGS metagenome assembly MDSZ01 (sample SAMN05326647, study PRJNA326480) | marine metagenome | isolation source: seawater | place: Indian Ocean: North | collected 2010
CTTGAATGTTCTGCGAATAGTTCCTGTAGGGGTCATAATAACTGGGTCTTTAAAAATGGATTGGGGGCTTATATTTTGGATTACCTCACGAACCGGTGACCCTCCCTTGGAAACGATACTCGCACTGACAAAAATGAGAAGGTTTCTTTTGTGATAACTTTCTGCATTGGATTGGAAAAGTTTTCCAAGAAGAGGAATGTTGCCAAGAACGGGAATTTTGTCGTTCACGGTTTTTACCTCTTCCCGGGTCAATCCACCAATGATCACAGTTGCCCCATCAAATATACTCACTTGTGTGTCCACCTTTCGTACGGAGAAAATTGGCATTAATGCACCAGATGGCTGGATAATGCTTGAGCCTCCAGAACCTAAAACTGCATTAGTACCACCATATTCAATAAAACCATCGAATTCAGTTACTTTTGGGGTTAATCTTAAGTTGATAGAGTTATACTTCTCGATGGTTGGTGTTACATTGAGCACGACTCCAACCTCCCTAAAGCCCGGTTGTTCATCGGGAGGAGCCACAACATCAAATACAGGGGTTGCAGAAGGTAAGCGAATGGCACCTGCTAACCCTCCATCATTCCCGTTGCCACCACCACCAGTTGGGGTTTCAATCTCTACTGCTTCATAATCAATGGGATAAATAAATTCTTGGGCAACAGTGATAGTTGCCGACTGCCCGTCCATCACTGTTACGCGGGGTGCACTTAACAGGTCAGTTCCTTGCTTTCTTTTGAGTGCACTTATCATTAGAGCCGCCTGGCTACTACCAATGATCATCCCAGTTTCATCAATTTGGGGGGGATTGGAACCATTGAACATAGAAATGTTTGTCAGTGGCGATACACCTGCACCAATTCCTATCTTGCCGGGTAAAGTAGGCACCGGGTTGGCAATTTTAGTATTACCATCCGGGAATTGAGGCATGGTTACGACAGTATCACGAGATGTACCAGTTGGGGAATGGGCTGAAGCTAAGGTACGGGTATTTCCAGTTAATACTTTATCAAAACTTCTCATTTGACGACCATATGCATCAACTTTCGGAACATAACTTCCATCGTCGAGGATATCGTAAAGTTGGTTTGCATTTCCCCAGGAGTATGACCAATCAAAACTAATTTCATCCAGCGCACCTTCTTGCACCTCCAAAAACTTTGCTTCGATTTCCACCTGTTTGCTGGACTCCTCGTCGAGCTTGGAGAGTATTCTCTCAATCAAATCTAAATATCGTCGCTCATGGGTGATAATCATTTGAAAACCATCAAATGCAAATTTATGTCCCTTGGCATCAATGAAAGGAATTCCTGTATTTTCCAGGAAAGCCCGGATTTTAATACCTTCGTCACCACCATCTCCACCACCGCCTCCAGCTGGAGCAAATGGATCCGCATCCGCGGCACCTCCACCACTGCTTCCAGTTAGCCGTTGAACAGTTCCGGGGTTCATCTGGTAAAATTCCGTCTCCAAAGGTCGGCCCTTAAAAGTACCGCCAGTTTTTTGGATAACTACCGCATCGGAACGAATATCAAATGTCCAACCAACCATCTCGGTGATAAATTCAATCATCTTACCCAGTGCCATCGCATTGAGTTTGATATTCACCGTCGGTTCTTCTTCCTCTCCAATAAGTGGTATGATATTGAGACCTTTTTTCGCAGGGTCAGGTTCAGTCAGGTCAAATAAACGAGCCTGTCTTTGCAGCTCCGTCATTGCTTCGGACAAGGGTGAATTAAAAAAGTCAACTCCGGGAATTTCAATAAGTTTAAGTTTTGCCTCAATATTACTCGGCCCTTCTTCCACCTCTTGTGTTTCTTCTATTTGTCGGTCAAATACTTTGGGCCGCTCCCATTCACGCTCGATTTCTTCAAGCATTTCCTGGCGTGTTTTGATGTACCCCAAATAGCTTTCCTGCTGCCGCATTTGTGATATTCGCTTGAGCATTTCTTTGGCTTCAAAGTTATCACTATAACGGGTTTCAACCACTCGGTAAGTCTCTGTTGCTCCTGTTAAATCACCATTAATAAATTGCACTTTGGCACGCATCAGCAACTCTTTAAGTTGTTCCTGCTGCTGTTTCCAGTCCGGAGTAAATTCGGTAATATCCCGCATGAAAGGATTACTTTGATCTTTCCTGATTTTCGCCAATTCTTTATCGGCAAGGGCCAGCTCTTCTTTCATCGCATCTTCGCCTTCTGTTTCTTTGAGGCCAGGTCGACCATAGGTAAGGGTGTCCCCCTGAATATTCCGGTCGGAGTAAAACCCTGTGCGAAATTCGTCTAAAAGCTCCTGTGCTTTATCCCAATCTTTGTTTTTTCTGGCATCATCGGCTTTCGCTAAATTTATACGGTTTTTAATAAGAGAGGCCTCAAGAATCAACGGCCAGGTAAGAGTACTTGGCTCTAAAAAATTGGAAATCTTAAGAAGAATTTTTTCAGCCCGGTCATATTCTTTCTCTTTTATCAGGTCTTTGGACTCATCAAGCATTTCTTCAGCAAATTTTGCCTGTTCCTTATTTTTTTCGTTGGCTTTTCTAATCTCTGCATCGAAATCAATCTCGGCGGATATACCCAGCGTGTTCGTTTCCAGTTTTCTTCTCGATTCTTCCGTCTCTTTGTAATTGAGGGTAAGCTCTTGCACCTCCGCAACCTTTCCTTTCAGCATCGCCTCCCCCACACGGTACCAAATGATTTGCTGCTTGGCCTTGTAAAGGTCGCTGATCATTGCAATCGTTCCAGCACTTGGACTTAATAAACCCAGTGCCTCGTTTAAATGGTCATCCGCAAGGTCATACCTCCCCTGAGCAGAGTCAAACCTTGCTTTTCGTAAAAGGTTTTCCGCACTCATTAATGACCTTTCCATCTGTACTTTTTCTTCCTCAACCAAACGCTCCAAATCCGGTTGTGCATCATCTTTGGGCAGTCCAGTTTTAGCCCTAATCTGGGCAAGGTCTTTTTTGGCCTGATCCAGCTCTTCCACCAATCTTCCCACAAGGCTTACATCCTGCTTATCCTTAAGTTCTGTTTTTATTTCACGACGAATTTTTCGGCTTTCCAATTCTCGGGCAACATTTTCTCGGTATCGCTCGATATACTGGCTTGCTTGGGAATATTGCTTGTTGAGCATCGCACGGTTTGCCAACTTAAAATAAAGTTTGGTTTCCTCTGCCTTAATCTGCCGTAAGTAAAATTCGTTTTGCTCGCTTTGGTTCAAATTTTCCAAAGCAGAAGAGGCTATTTTTTGTGCTTCCTGTAGTTGACCATCATTAGTTAAAGTGCGGATCTGATCCAGAAGCAAAACCAGGTTGGTATTGGGCCCAATCTCCGCGGCAGTTATTGAACGGGCAGGTGTTTGAGGTAGTGGCGGAGCAGCCTGAGCGGGAAGGTCAATTTTGGGTAAGCCTTGGGAATATAGTTGTATATTTACTGCCAAATACAAAATTGGCCAAATAAACAAAAATTGCTGAAACAACTTAGGAATATAGTTTTTGGCAAGAAACATTAGGAACAGTATGAAAGGCTTTGGAAATTACATTAACGCAACCCTTGTGGATTCCATACAGAAAATCCGTTGGGTCAATCTATAAAGAATCTTCATGTGCCTTGATGATTAAAAAGAAAATGTTTGGTATGAATCTTCCTCCAATCTGGGGTCCTGTTTGGTGACCCGTAAGGTTTTGCTTTCCAAATCGATTTCAGATACCAGATATTTTCTTCCTCCATACTCCAGTGTTGCGAGAGAGTCAGAACTTGAAAAGCTAAATTCCTTCGGGTCAAGGCCAGGCAAGCTTGCCATGAAGTTAAAAGTCATATTCCCTGCATAAACGCCCTTCATTAGGGTATTTATTTCAAAAGGTTTGCCCCCCAGTTTGTGGTCTTGGATCATGGCTCTACCAACCGGTTTTAACCCGCCAGTCTCGGGGTTGCGGTATTGCTGCACAGCAAAATACTGAACCGTGAAGATTTTATCAGTATCATTGCTGTCACAAATTTCAAAGCTTTGTTGTCCTGGTTTGCGGTCTTCCACTCTTTTATGAGGTTTCCCAACTTCAATACGATTACGAATAATTTTTCCTGTTCCATCTTCAATGGTCGCAAGGTCTTCAAAATAAGGAGTGTTTCCAACCCAACTTTTTAGCCTTAGTGGATATTCTGACTTCGTAACCCCTACGAGGGATAGGCCAAAAGGTTCTATTTTTTCCTCCTTTACCTCTTTTTCTGGTAGCCTTGTGGTCAATTCCCCGTTGTGAATGTAGATAATGGGAGGAGTAAACAAATCATATGCAGATTGGTTTTCCTCTGTTCCTGAGTTTATCCATTTGAGTCTCTCTGGTAAATGAGCTTCTGTTTGAGAATGGGTAGTTTTTTGATAAAAGGACACTGTCAAATCCTCATCGTTTAGGGTTTTAAGGTTAGCATCGATCTTTAACCATAATTTACCCCTTATACCAACCACATCAGATAGTTTAATCTGGATCGTTTCTTTGTTTTGCCTGATCGAAAATACACCAGGCAAAGATCTCCAGTTTTTCTCAAAAATGACCTCTTGTCTTGAAGTGCCCTTTATTTTCTTATCTTCTGTAATAATTTCGATCTCCTGCCTGGAGGGAATGAGTATATTTTGTACTTCATAAGACTCTGCAAGTTCACTCTCTTCATTGTAAAAAGATAAAAGTTCTCCAGGCATGATAGAAATTTCTTTTCTAAAAATAAAATATTCAGTGCCAGATCTTTTTTTAGATTCAAAAAGGTCATTTTTATAATTGTTATTTTCAGATTTGGCAGAATAAGAAGAAAACAGGAAAAAGGACAGTACGACTAAACAAATTGCCAACACCAATGAGAATTTTTCTATATGTTTAACTCTCATTCTTTTAATTAAATTGTTTTAATATTTCTTCCACTTTTTCAGTGTCAGAACCAACAGGAAGTATTTTTGAAACTCGATTATGCAGACTTGACTCAGATTTATATACATACTCGATTTCTAAGGTAAATTTTGATGAAATATCACGGACAATAGGTAAAATACCTGACTCTCCCGCTTCCTCGTTGTTAACAGAGTCCGATTGGTTTTCGGTATCCGTTTTTTCCTCTCTCATAACCCGCAAGGACCGAAGGCTGTATGGAGCTCGTAATTGATTGATGAAGGTTCGGCAGTTTCGCGTTTTACCAGTAAACGAGATTTCAAAAACATGAGAAGCGACAAGCTTGCCATCCCGCAGGTAAGTTGTTTGGTTTGTATTCACATAATGGCTGTCGCCAATATGTTTTTTATCCTCAGAACCAGCTGCCTCCCGCTTGATTGAGAGCAATGTGAATGATTCACCTAAATCAAATGAATCTAAAAGAAACTCACAGATCTCTTTCACAATGTTTGCCTGGATTAAGATGATATTTGCCTCGCTTTTGTTAAAACTTGGCCAGAAACCATCGTATGCGGAAAATCCAAACCCATATTTTTTTTCTTTAGTTAAGTCCTGAGTGGAAAAAAATAATTCACTTGGCTGCGAATTCCCTAATTTTACATTCCTGCCATCAAATGTTCTACTCAGGTAGGAAAGTAATTTATTGATTTCAGTATTTATTGAAGAAGATGATCTGGGCGAATGGTTGTAAGCTATGTTTAAATCTTTATTAATAAATTCACTCCAAAATTTCGATTGTAAATTACCCCGATCAATCCATATTTTTAACTCGTCATTTGCTAAGTTTAAATCATTAGAAAATAGTTTTTCTATTTCCAATTCACTTGATACAAAATTAAGTTCTTTTTCAATATTTATTATATCATTTCTCTTCGAATCTATTTCGCTAATTTTATTAAAAGATAATCCCAATAGCAGAATTACAACAATGATGGGAATTGAAAATAATAAAATATTTTTTTTCATCTCAATAAATCCAATTCTAAATCAAATTCAAAGTGGGTAAACTGGCGATTGTATAAATCTCCTTTTCCTTCAATAGAAAATGTCTTCTTGCTTACATTTACAACTTGCCCGATATCAGAAACTGCTTTGGTGAGGGATTCTTGAATTCGCCCGCTTTCCTCAATCAGGGCAAGTTTGCGATCATCTTCAGGCAAATCATACAATTGAATATCGGGTTTCACTAAATATCTACCAGATACTCTCGCCAATACACTCAACGCATTTTGCTCCTCCCTTTTGGCCAAAGGTGCTGTTATTTGGCGCCTTGGGGGGAGGAATTCAAATCGATCAATCCAGGTGTTTTGATTTATTTCTTCATCTAGCTTTAACTGCAGACTGTTCAGAAAGTCCTGAATCGAAAACACTTTTTTTGAAAGGATTTCAAGTTGATTTATATGAGAGCCAGCCGTCTTGTTGATCGATTTAATTAACTCTAAGTTGGCATTTTCCTTCTTGGACAAATTGAGTTTCTCTGTTTCTTCAACTGTTTGTCGCTTTAAATTTACAGCCTCTTCATTTAATTTTCTCTCAGTTCCGCTAAGTGTCAGATACCAGGGCAGAGGGATAAGCGACATAAGGAATGCAGAGGCAAGTAGCCATGGAAGTTTCTTCTTATTTTCCAACTGCTTCAATTTGGCGGTTGGTATAAGATTTAGTGCAGTTACTTTTGGCTCTAAAATGAGCAGGTTTGCAAGACCGAGACTCTCACTAAAGATAAAAGGCAAGATCGAACGATCAGATTCGTTGATTGTATCAGATACAATAATCTGGGTAAATGGGTCAAAGTATTTGATTGGTTTCATCTGCGACTGGGCTAAACTCTGGAGTAAATTAGCACTCTTTATTGTTCTGCCAGTTACGATTAATTGAGATGGGGTTTTACCTTTTTTGAGCCTCTTATAGGTAACTATGGATCGTGAAATTTCCTGCATGTATTTATTTAGGAAATTTTCTTGGATCGCATGTAACATGGATACGGCATTATCGGTAGGATCAGCATCCCTTTTTTCGTTGGTGAAGTTCTTCTTTAAATCCTCCGCCTTTTCCTGATTTACGCCAAATGAGCTTGCGATCGATTCTGTAAGGTGCCCTCCTCCAAAATTTAGACTTCTTAAAAGATACCCCGAAGAACTAAAAAAGGTTAGGTTGGTCGACTTTGCTCCAAAGTTTATAAGTAAGCTATCACTATCTTGTGTTTTTAAGCTTTCTTTCAGTGAGCAATAATCCAGAGCCGGTCCCGGTGTAAACCGGACCGGAACAATGCCACTACTGAAAATCGATTGGGTAAGTTTTTCAATAACATCAGGTTTGATCGCAAAACTAAGTATTTCCTGCTCAATTCCATCATCCTCAATAACTAAAAAATCCCAAAGTAATGTTTCCAGGGGAAAGGGCATTTTTTGAGAAAGTTCAAAGGCGACAACTTTTCTTTGTTTTTCGCTTTCAACCTTTGGAACCCTCAATGTTTTGGACAGAACAATGCTGCTAGGTAAAATAAAGCTCGCATCACACTTAAACCCCGGCAGGGATGCCAACTCATTAATGGCTCCCTCAACTGCATCAAGCCAGTCTTGTTCTCCGCCACTAACAATGGGCAAATCTATTAATTCAAAACTCTCAAGAGATAGTTTTCCAGATTGCAACGAAAATTTGCTCGCTGAAATATGCGAACTACCCAAATTAAAAATTGTCTCACTTGGCTGAGCCATGAGATATATGCACTAGTTTATTAATCCCGGACTACCGGACCAAGGTCATTAAGATAATTGTCACTTATGAGGTATGCGGGAATTAGCACGCCTTCATTTTCTGAAGATTTGTTCACCGCTTCCATTCTGTACTTTTCCAAATATTCCTCTTGGTCGTAATTTAGGAAGGTTACCTGATCCGTAACTTTAAAGGTTTCTCCATTTCGACTAAACTCAACAACATAACCGGTCAGTTTTGGGTAGTTCCCCAACTCATTCATTTTAGCAACAGCAGATGGAAATAAGAATTCAGCTTTTTTCGTTTTGCGGTCGATCTCAAGTACCATACATTCTAATTCTGCTGAGTAGTAGTCAAACAGACGTACATCCTTTCGATCTCCCCGAGTAAATGATCTATTAAATTCATTTAGGAAACTAATCCATATCTTAATCTGAAGACCGTCAAGGAAGTCAGGATTGAACAAGTCCTCAATTTTTTTTGGTCTTCTACCCTCAAGATCAAGTCTAACTTTATCTGGATGCTGATTTATTACAAACGGAACCGTAATTTTCAGCCACCTTTCCGAGTCCTGATTTACTGTAATTTTGCCATCTAGTTTGATAATTTGATCAATCTGTAGTTCTTCCCCCATCAAATTGGGCGATATGGGCAAAAATGGAATAAAGAACAGTGCAAGAATTTTTTTCATTGGGAATAGAATGGTTTTTGAATAGAAACATACCTTTTAACACAAACCCCTACTAAACAAGTCTTTTCTGCATGCAATTTCAGTTATCATGCCTGCTCTTTATTCGGGATAATTCTGGTCGTTTGTTAATGATCAAAAGGAAAAAACCTCCCAATTTAAACACATGGAGCCCTCCTGGTGGAAAGTTAGAAATGAGCAAAGGGGAGTCCCCTTTTGAGTGTGCTAAAAGAGAGGCTTTTGAGGAGGTCAATATCTGTCTAGAAAATAAAGACTTAAGGCTTTTTGGCTATGTTTCAGAAAAATCATATGAGGGCAGTTCCCATTGGTTAATGTTTCTTTTTGACTGTTTAGTATGCATAGATCATACCCCAAAGGATATCGAGGAGGGCACTTTTGGATTTTACTCAAGGGAAGAAATCGACAAACTTGCAATTCCCCCTTCTGACCATCAATTAGTCTGGCCCTACTATGATCGCAGGGAGGAGGGCATTTGGGGCATAAAGGCGGATTGTTCCACTAATTTTCTCAATTTAGAGATTGAAGCTAGTCCCACCAACCACATAAAGAGAGGTTGTTAATTTTATAATATTTTATGGAAGGTATATACCACGACGCCGATTTAAAAGACTCGCCCGTTTCTGAAAAAAAAACTGTGGTTGATTCACCCGATATTGCTCAAACCAGCGATTTTTCTAATTTGCCCATCAACCTTCAGTTGGATTCGGAAGAAAAAATCCGTCTGTATTCACAAATGGTTCGCATACGCCGGTTTGAAGAAAGGTCCTTGCGGGCTTACCAGCAAGGACACATTGGAGGGTTTTTACACCTTTACATCGGGCAGGAGGCAGTTGCAGTTGGGTCGGTTTCAGTGATGTCTGAGGATGACCATGTGATTACAGCTTATCGAGATCATGGCCATGCACTTGCAGTTGGTATGGATATGGACGAATGCATGGCAGAATTATTTGGCAAACGCACGGGATGTTCCAAGGGTAAGGGTGGTTCCATGCATTTCTTTGCACCAGACAAAAACTTTTGGGGCGGTCATGGTATTGTTGGAGGACAAACACCCCTTGGTCTTGGCATTGCATACGCCTTAAAACACAGGAAGAAAAAAGGGGCATGTATGTGTTTTATGGGCGATGGAGCAACTAACCAGGGCCCTTTCTATGAGTCCCTGAATTTAGCATCCTTATGGGGTTTGCCTGTCGTTTACATCATTGAAAATAACGGTTATTCAATGGGCACAGCTGAATCCAGGCACTCTGCTGGAGAACCCCTCGCTCGCAGGGGAGAAGCCTTTGATATTAATTGGTCGGTTCACCAAGGCCATGACCTTTATGAAGTTCGAGACGCAATCAATAATGCATTAGTTCTTGCTAAAGAAAGCTCCAGCCCATCGGTTTTAGAAATAGTTACTTACCGTTATCGAGGCCACTCCGTTGCCGACCCTGATCAAACATATCGGAGCAAAGAGGAAATTGAAGAATACAAACAAAATAAAGATCCGATAAATTTATTTCGGGACAAGTTAATTTCTGAGGGTGTTTTATCGGATGAAAAAGCCAACCTGTTAGATCAGGCAGCTAAAGATGAAGCTGAAGCTTCAGCAGAATTTGCCATTGCCAGTCCTTTCCCTGAAGTTTCTGAGTTAATGGATGATGTTTACTGGGAAACCGACAATCCTGATCAAAAAGTTTCATCCGGTGAAATGTTTTTTGAATCTTCCCGCTAATAACAAACCTTCTAAAAATGCCTGAAATCACATACAGGGAAGCCCTCAACCAAGCTTTATCTGAGGAAATATCACGAGATCCAAATGTTGTCCTGATGGGGGAAGAAGTGGCCCAGTTTAAGGGTTCCTACAAAGTTTCAGAGGGACTTTTGGAAAAATTTGGTCCCGATAAAATTATCGATACACCCATCAGTGAGGCTGCCTTTTCCGGACTTGCTGTCGGGGCTGCGATGATGGGAATGAGACCCGTGGTTGAGTTCATGTTTTGGAGTTTTTGTTATGTAGCATTTGATCAGATTTTTAACAACGCCGCCAGTATTAGATACATGTCGGGTGGTCTGATTAATGTCCCCATTGTTTTTAGGGGTCCCGCAAATGGGGGAACAAATGTTGGGGCAACCCATTCGCACACCCCGGAAAACTTCGCCGCTAATACACCTGGCCTAAAAGTCATCTGCCCCTCCACACCTGCCGATGCCAAAGGCATGATGAAAGCGGCCATACGAGACAATGATCCTGTATGTGTTATGGAAAATACTATTCTTTACAACCTCAAGGGGGAGGTACCGGAGGAGGAGGACTTTATAATACCTCTTGGAAAAGCACGCACAGTATGCCAAGGTAATGATTTATCAATTATTGCACATGGGCGTTCTGTTATGGTCGCCCTGCAGGTTGCTGAAACATTACAGGAAAAACATGGGGTTTCAGTCGAAGTGCTCGATCTTCGTTCCATCCGACCCCTTGATTTAGATGCTATTTTGGACACGGTCAGGAAAACAAATCGCGTCCTCTTGGTAGAGGAAAATAAGCCATTTTGTGGAGTGGACTCCCAAATTGCTTACCTTATCCAGGAGCACGCCTTTGACCATTTGGATGCTCCTGTAAAAAGAGTGTCGGCCATTGATGTTCCGCAAGCCTACAGCAAGGCGTTGGAGAATTTTCAAATTCCTAACCATGATCGCGTTTTAGCGAAAGCAATGGAACTATTGTAGACCTGCTATGAGTACAATTATTGAAATGCCCAAGTTGAGCGACACTATGACGGTAGGAACTGTCGTAAAGTGGTATAAACAAGCGGGTGATGAAGTTGCAAATGGTGACATTTTGGCTGAAATTGAAACAGACAAAGCAACCATGGAACTCGAAAATTTTGAGGACGGTGTTGTGCTCAAACTACTTGCCAACGAAGGGGACGAGGTCGAGATTGGTAAACCCCTTGCCGTCGTGGGGAATGTCGGGGAGGAGATTCCCCTGTTTGAAGAACCTGAACAATCCATACCTGAATCTGACGGAACTCAAGAAGAGTCTGATAAAGAGCCTGATTTGTCTGAGGAGTCTTCAGATCCATCTACTAACCCGGAACCATCTGATGTGACTGATCAGCCAACTCAGCAGGATGATTCTGGCGGGCGAATCTTGGCTTCTCCGCTAGCTAAAAAGATTGCCCAGGAAAACAATATTGATCTATCTAAAATCAAAGGCTCTGGGCCTCGTGGGAGAATTACAAAGAAAGATTTGTCCCCTGAATCTCTGCATTCAACCTCATATTCATTGGAAGATGGTGGCAAACATCCCAAAGGCACCCCCACAAAAACCTGTTCTTCATCTCTTGATGCTAAATCCATTCCGGTCAGCAAAATGCGTTCCGTGATCGCAAAACGATTGCTTGAATCTAAAACTACTATCCCCCACTTTTATCTACAAAAGGAAATAAATTCAGAACCGCTTCGCTTGGCCAGAGAGTCTATCAACCGGAAACTAGCAAGCGAAGGCTCTAATTTGGGCAAGATCAGTATTAATGATCTCATTCTTTTTTCCTGCGCAAAAGCAATTCCTCTCGTGCCCGAGATTAATACCTCCTGGGCAGAAAAGGAAATCATTTTTCACGGGCAGGTAAATTTAGCTTTCGGGGTGGCAGTGGATGATGGTCTTGTTACTCCTGTTATTAGAAAAGCGGAATTGCTGGATCTTCCATCAATGGCAATTGCAACAAAATCTTTGATCGAAAAGTCACGTAACCGGAAGCTCACTCCTGATGAAATGAATGGATCCACCTTTACGGTAACAAATCTTGGCATGTTTGGTATTGATTTTTTTAGTGGCATTATCAATCCCCCAAATGCTGCGATCTTAGCTGTTGGTGCAAGCGTTGCCAAACCTGTGCTAGGAAGAAACGGGACCATTCAAGCCGGAGAAACCATGACTTTAGGCCTAAGTTGTGATCATAGGCTGGTTGATGGGGCTGTTGGAGCTCGTTTTTTACAAGTTTTATCTGAGGTTCTCGAGAACCCAGCTACTTTACTGGTATAATTTTTTTGTGATTTAGTCTTTCTTTGCCCTTTCCTGGGCATCTTCGACAAGCCACTTTCCCATGGAAGCAAGGGTGTCCGATACTTCCGTTTTGGATGCCGCTAAATCCCTGGGGTTAGGTTCGCCACAACCAAATAAGTAATATTTTATTTTGGGCTCTGTACCACTAGGACGAATTGCCACACTAAAACCATTATCCAGAAATAACTGAATGAAATTTTGCTGGGGCACATCCTCATTATCTTCATCGATGTAACCAGCGTCTGAAAAATCTTTTACTTTTGATACCCTAATTCCAGATACACTCTGCAACGCTTTCTGCCTATAACTCTCAACCAAGCGAGAAATGGTGGCACTTCCTTCCGCCCCTTCGAAGTAAATATTTTCTGTTTTTTCTACATGATATCCATATTTTTGATAAATTGTATCCAAAAATTTCAGTGGCGTTGAATTTATCGATTCCACAAAAGCAAAAGCTTCTGCGATCGCCAAAGAAGATGCATTACCATCCTTATCTCGAACCAGATCCAACGGAAGGTATCCATAGCTTTCCTCCGCTGCCAAAACAGTGCATGTTGAATATCTTGATAATATATCTATCCGGGTAAAGAGCTCTGTGCTATCAAAATCTAACCCAATTCCCTCTTCCTCTTGCATCCTAACTCGGGCAATTTCCTCATATTTACGAATCTTCTGTGCCATCCACTTAAATCCAGTCTGGGTGTTCACGCAACGAACGCCAAAACCTTGTGCAATTTTTTCAACCAAGGGACTGGTGACAAAAGTTTTAAGTAAGGCAAAACCACCTTCATTGCCCTCTTTTATAAGTTGCTGTGATTTGAGTGCCTGTAAGCGATATTCGGCAAGGATACATGCGACTTGATTGCCGCTCAAACAAGAGAACTTTCCCTTGCCTTCTGCAACCGCTACACCAATTCGGTCACAGTCAGGATCACTCCCCAAAACATAGGGGGATTTTGTTTTATTTGCGACTTTTATACCCAAAGAGAGAGCTTCTGCATTTTCTGGGTTAGGAGATTTAACGGTGCTAAAGTTCGGGTCTTCCGCTCCCTGTTCGTCAACTAGGGCAACCTGAACCCCATGATCCCATAGTGCGGGCACTGAAGAAATTGCTCCTGTGCCATGGATTGGGGTAAACACCAATTTGGGTGATATTTTTTTGAGTAGCTCTGGATTTATAACCGCGTCTTCCAGGCAGCCTTTATAGGCCATATCATCCTCTGTTTGCAGAGTGGTTGGCTCACAATGCTCTAAACCATTGTCTTCTAGCCATGGCGAAACTTCGGATAACCGGATCGAGTTATATTCAGAAACGACTCCCTGGTCATGAGGTGGTACTAGTTGGGCACCATCTCCAAAATATGCCTTAAACCCATTGTCGTGGTATGGGTTGTGACTTGCGGTAATCACCACTCCTGCATGAGCATAACGGTGGCGGACCGAGAAGCTTAACTGTGGAGTAGAACGAGGGCCATCGAACATCATCGCATACCCACCCATTTTTATCCAAGATTTTGACACTAGGTTTGCAAATTTTTGAGAAAAATGTCTCACATCATAGGCTACCACAAGTCGGGGTTGTTCGAGTATACCTTCTTCTTGCATCCATTTTTTTAAATATTCAAAAAGTGCCTTTGTTGCTCGTAACAAAGTGAGCTCATTGAGAGTATTGCTTCCCACCGCTGCATAACTAGGTGTTTCCCCATCCGCACTCGTTCCTTTTTCAGGCGGAGTTATGATTTTACCAATAGTCCGGCCTCGCATACCCCCTGTGCCAAAAGCCAAATTTGAATGAAAGCGATCATTTAACTCTTCCCATTGGTTTTCATTGATTAATGTATCTAAGCTTTCTCTTACCCAATTTGGGCAAGGGTCTAAGTTTTGTAACTCTTTTATGTTTTGCTGTGCGGTTAGTAGCAGTTTTCCCTCTTTCACCGCGTTTTCTAAAATTTCTTTGGTCATTTAGTTTTTCTGTGTTTGGCTTTGTTATCGTATTGATGGTCCAAGTTCATCAAAGAGAATGTTTTGGTTGGAATTAAAATTTGTTTGCGGTTGGTTTGTTGACATTTTTTCGACAAAGTGTGGCAAGGTTGGGGCAAAGGAGGCGGAGATTTCAACTTTTTGAGGAACTGTTTGGGGGTAAAATGGTTTTAACCATTTCTGGGCTCTTGCCAACTGGAGTTCGTGTGATGATTCTAGGGAATCAGAGCCTGAGGCATTTTTAATTGGGGCAAACTCTTCACTCCTTTCGATTTCTAGGACAAGTGGGTTTTCAGCAAGCGGCAAAGCATCAAATACAAATGTTTCTGCCTTAAGGGCATTTGGGGTGCTCGACTTCATTTGGTTTCCCGTTGCATCGATATGATGCACTGCTTTTAATGCACCATGATAGATAAGCCTGTTTGTTTTTGATTTTCTGGCTTCTGCTACCCTTTGGACAAAATTACGATTGAGTAAATGGATAGCAATACTTCCAAGCCGGAAACGCAATGTTCCATCCTGGGCTCTTTCTTCAGATATTTTTGTTGGAATATCACTATACTCCACAACGTGCAATTGGTTGTTGAGTTTTAGCAAGGTCCCCACTCTTTCATTTGCATTTATTTTTTGGACCGCTTTTGACGACATCTCGGATTTTTCATATTGATGAAGTCCAATAAAAGCAGGATCTAGGCAATAAACCATTGGATTATCGACTTGAAAGTAACTAATATAGTCAATGCCTTCCGCCTCCATAATCTTCAAAGTCCCAGAATCAAGCAATGCACGAAATGATCCACCATGACCATTTGGGCTCATTAAGATTTGGTGTTTCTCTTTTAAAAGAATTTTCCCTTGGAGATCAAAGACTGGCATCATGCCTTGTTTGAAAAATTTTACACGCTCTCTTTCTAAACCAAAAAAGTTCATACCCGAGAAAAATTTAAGTGTTTCCTCGTGGTTTTCTTGGCTGGTCATAATAAACCACCAGGGTTGTTTACCATATCGTAGGGAAAAGAATTTTAAGCTTTTTGCAAAATGTTCAAACAATGAGATCTTTTGAAGTGGTGTACAGATATAAGTGCCTTTTGGGCCACAGTGTCCAAGTCGTGTGCCCTGTCCTCCTGCTACTGTAAACGCTGCGACCCGACCCAGACTCAAAAGATCTTCTCCCCTTTCACGATATTTTTTCAAGCTGGGACAGATTGGGTTTATTGCTTCAATAAAGTTTGGTGTTTCTGGTTTAGTTACCCTGGTTTGGTCTGCTTGCATATCATTCCAGGCAGTTTCACACTCCTCAGTGGATATTTCCTTCAGGGATTGGAGCAGGTATTCTTTTTCCTTGAGGTTAAGTTCTTTCCAAAACCTAAAGACTTGATCCTGTCCTATCGAGCTGAAGGCTTCTTTTATTGCGCCTTCTTCTTCGAAAACCTCGTTCATGGCATATTTAGTCTGTTGAATCTTCTGGAAACCGATAAAGCCATTCTTCGGCATGGCCATATCCCAACTCTTTTCTTGCCACTTCGTCCTGAAAGTCTGGATTTCTTCTTAACCTATCTAGAAAATGTTGGTGCTCCCTGGCCTCTTCCCGTAAAACTTCTAATTCTTTTTTGAGCACTGACTCTCTGCTCTTCCAGTGCTTATACTCCTGCAGTGCTTGATTTACCTGAAGCGATAGATAAACGATGCAAGCTAGCGAAAATATTAGCAGGATTGAGAAAAATATTTTTTTCTTTATCTTTTTCATTTTGGATTACCCAGAAAGTACATCGTGCAAACGAACAAGTCCCAGAAAACTTCCACTCTCTGGACATATCACAGGTAACAGGGATATTGGAGTGGGCTCCCTTTTCTCCATAAGTTCCAGGGCAATACCTAAGTATTCAGCTGGACTGATTGTTTGAGGTTTTAAAGTCATAATATCTGAAGCTTGTGCAGTATTTATGTCGTTTGTTTCTAAAAGGGCTCTTCTTAGGTCACCGTCTGTAATAATTCCAATTAACTTTTTATCTTCCAGTATACAAGCTGCCCCTAGAGGATGTTTGGACATCTCAATAACTGCTTGTTTGATCGAATCTTCCTTCGTTAAACAAGCAACCTTATCAAATGGATGAAAAACATCTCTTACTTTTAAAATTAGGTTCCTTCCCAACTGACCAGCTGGGTGAGTTTTTGCATATTCCTTGGAATCAAAATTTCTTCGTTTCATCAATGCGGATCCTATGGCATCTCCCAAAGCCGATGCGGCCGCAAAACTAGATGTTGGTACAATCCCCAGGGGGTCTGCTTCCTCGTTCACTGAGGCATCCAATATTACATCAACCTTTTCTCCCAAGGGGCTTTGTTGCTTCCCAAGTATTCCAATAATTTTTGCTCCTCTTGCTCTAAATACTGGTTCTAGGTAAAGTAACTCCGGGGTTGATCCACTGTTAGAAAGAAAAATTACCGGATCCCCTTCCTGGTGTATTCCTAAATCGCCATGAACTGCTTCTGATGGATGAAGGAAGGCTGTTGGTGAGCCTGTACTACATAACATTGCTGCAAATTTTTTGCCTACATGCCCAGACTTTCCTATGCCTGTTACTATTATTTTTCCATCCTTTTTAAACAGGATATCAATTGCTTTTGAAAATTCTTTGGGGATAAGGCGGTCTGCTACTCCTTGTATCGCTAGTGCCTCTTTGGCAAGAACCCCTTTCGCTTCCTGTGCTTCTTGTGTGAAGTTCTTCATATCGATCAATTTCCTTTATAACATTTCAATGTCTTTCGAGAAGAACTAAATGGATTCAATAGAAGATCCCTTGTCATTTCATTGGGTTGGTTTATAAGATAAGACTTAAAAGTGAGACAAGTAACATTTTCAGCACAAAGCCTCGATGCAATTTCGGGTCTTTCTCAATCAGGACAGCTTGCTTTAGTTGATAAACTGAGCTCTCTATCCAGTGATATTCTTTCTGAAAAACATTCAGGAGTAGGAAAGTTTACCCGAAAAGGGATGGTATATTACAGGATTCGACTCGATGAAATGAGGATTTATTTCGAACGAAAGGATAACGCACTGCATTGCCAGTTCATATTAGAAAAAAATTCTTTTCAGGATTTTATGATTCGATGCAATATGCCTTCCTCCGATGAGTCGGTGATCGAAAACCATCAGAGTTTTTGGGACTATTTAGAATCACTCCGTAAAAAATAAGTTTCATTTCTATGTTACTTTTTTGTGGATTACCGATTTTTTATCCACGATCTTTAGTTCTTCCTCTTTTCTTCCTAGCTTTATTCACATAAGTTTATTTTATAAATCTTTAATAATTAAATAAATAAAAAATTATTTTAGTTTTTGGCAGCTTATACTAAGAGTAAGTTTTTATCTTTTAATTATCTTCTTAATAATTAAGTATTGTTTAAAGTTTAAACCCGCTTCAAAACATACTTGATGAATTTCAAAATCAACAGAGACCACTTCGGTGCAGGATTACAACTCGTTTCAAGCGTTGTAGGTTCGCGAAAAACAATGCCCATTTTGCAAAATGTTTTAATTGAAACCAGAGATGGAGCCATATCTTTATCCACAACAAATTTAGATCTTGGTATAAAATGTACGGTTTCTGCAGAAGTAGAAGAGACAGGTTCAGTGACACTACCCGTAAAGGAATTATTAAGAATAGTTCGTGAATTAGCAGATATGGAAGTCAATGTATCTTCAACCGGAAGCCCAAAAGCAACCATTTCCACCCGGGGGTCCATTTTTAACCTGGTGGGCATGGACAGTAAGGAATTTCCTCCGTTACCCGAACTAGAAAACAGCAAATCTTTTACATTAGCACGTGAAGAGCTCACCTCTATGCTCAAAAGTGTGTCTTATGCTCAATCAGTTAACGAAGAACGTTACATGCTTAAAGGAGTCTTTTTCCAAAAAGAAGAAGAAACAATATCTTTGGTCGCAACAGACGGAAGAAGGCTGGCAGTAACCAGCAAGGAAGAGAAAACACCACCTGAAAATAATGGAGAATTTATACTCCCTTCATTAACAGTCGCAGAATTGGAAAGGCTTCCTAGTGTTGCTCAGGAAATAGAACTGAACTTCACGGATCGGCAAGTTTCCCTCAAACTGAATGTAGCCAACGAGAAGGATGAAACCATGGGATTTCAGGAATCGATCTATTTGGTATCTAAAGTGGTTGAAGGAAAGTACCCAAATTTCAAACAGGTTATTCCAAAAGACGATTTCAACCAAGCAGTTGTCGAAAGGGAACTTATGTTAGAGTGCGTGAACCGTGCAGCCTTAGTATCGGACGACAAGGTAACCCTAAGAATTAAGACCAATGAAATGGAAATTTATGGGCAAAGTACGCTAGGTGATGCAAGCGAGTCCATGACTATAGAATATGAAGGACAAGATGCGGTGGTTTCTTTTAACCCAAAATTTCTATTGGACCCTTTAAAATCCATAACACATGATAAGGTAATTTTTGAATTTCGGGATGATATGAGCCCAGGGGTGTTCAAGGTGAATGCAGAAAAAAACAAGAAAAATGAATTTCTCTGTGTAGTCATGCCAATCAGAACAGATTGAGCTTACTATCAATCTTAGACAGAGTAATAACTAAAGATCCTATCCTCAAAGTTCTTCAGTTTCCAAATATCACCATCCACTTCTTCCACATAATTTGGGTTGAGGGGTATTTTACCCCCCCCTCCCGGAGCATCAATAACAAATTGAGGAATGGCATAACCAGTAGTCGAACCCCTCAAGCCTTTTATAATTTCGATACCCTTTGAAACAGGCGTGCGTAAATGGGAGGTACCAGGAACTAAATCACATTGGTATAAATAATATGGTCGAACCTTCATTATCAAAAGACGATGAATAAGGCTTTTCATAACATCCACATCATCATTGATACCCTTAAGCAAAACAGATTGGTTACCAAGTGGGATGCCAGACTCGGCAAGTTTATGGCAAGCGTTCCTCAACTCAACAGTGCATTCTTTGGGGTGGTTCACATGAATACTCATCCACAAATTTGGATGAGACTTTAAGGCATGTAATAAATCAGAGGTAATACGTTGGGGTAGAAAAACGGGTAAACGTGAACCTAATCGAACGAACTCAACATGGGAAATATTAGCCAGTTCACCCAATAATGTAGAAAGTTTGTTGTCTGATAAAAGGAGAGGGTCACCTCCGCTAATGAGAACATCACGAATCTCTGTATGCTTTCTTATATAATCTAAACCTTGTTCAAAATTAGGATGAAACCCATACCCCTGAGCATTTGAAACAAGTCTACTTCGTGTACAGTACCTACAATAAGAACCACATCTGTCTGTTACCAAAAAGAGTACCCTGTCCGGATAACGGTGAACCAAACCAGGCGTTACCATAGACCCCTCTTCTCCAACAGGATCTACATCTTCGTAGCCCAAAGATATTCCCTCAGATTTATTGGGTATAACCTGCTTTCTAATGGGACAAAGTGGATTATCAGGATCAATTAAGTTAAAAAAATGAGGTGTAATTGAAACCAATAGCTTATCCTTCACAATGTCTAAACCAATAGATTCATCCTCGTTCAGGGATAAGTATTCACAAATCTCGGTTTTACGGCTTAAACGATTTCTCATTTGCCATTTCCAGTCGTTCCACTGGGAGGCGGGAATGTTTTTCCAGTAACCCTGACCGCTCCGCCACAAATTTAAACTATCTTTAGAGTACATACATAAAAGCCAAAGGAGAATTAATAAGTCACAATAACAACAAGGGCAATCATCAACAGTTGTGAGAATATTATATTAAACGGATGCAATGAAGCAATATAGCCAGAAGATACCGTAATAAAGAAAAATAAATTTTGCTTTGATTTGGAATGAGAAACGAAAGCAAAATGTAAAGAGTAAGCATAAAAAAACACAAAAATGCCACAAATTAATGATTTCAAAACTAATTCCAGAGAATTCCGGTAAAATTGAAGATAGATTAAAAACACTTTTAATAATGAAATTAATGATTTCGTAGAAACAGTTATGAAAATCGAGTAAAAAAAGAGAATCAAATGCTAAAAAGCTTAAAAAAAACAAAATATTGACTGTATAAAATATGAAAATTAATGGAGAAATTAATATATTAGCTAAAACACCAAGGAAAGAAAAGTGATTAAAGTAATCGAGCACCAAAAGTGATGAACCGGCTGAAGCTGAGACAGATATAACTATAAGTCTGTATATATTATATATAGACGATTTTAATATTGATAAATTAGAAACCTTATGAGGAATTGAAAATAAAATGAATAAAACCACTGTATATGATAATTGAGCACTTAATGAGAAAAATATAGAGCTATCAAAAACCAATAATATAATCATAGAAATACTAAAGAACGAAATAACTTTTTGTTTGATATATAAAAATCTGCAAATTTCAAAAACGCCAATCATTAAAAAAGCTCTTAATGCAGAATAAGGGAAATCAATCAGAAATATATAAAAGAAACATATAATTAATTTTATAATTAATAAAATAGCACCATTTAATTTAATTGGATAGAATAATATTGTAAGCAATAAATAAAAGAAACCAATATGTAAACCACTTACTGCAAAAAGATGAATTGTTCCCGTTTTTAGAAAAAGGTCTTGTTCGTTTTTTGTTAAAAATTCTTTCGACCCTGTCAACATCGCCCACCCAAAAGAAACTGATTTATATTCTAATATTTCAGTAACCTGCCTTTTTTCTCTTGTTAAATACTGAAGTCTTTTTGTTTTTGTATCATTGTAGTTTCTTGCATTTTCCACACGTACATTTTCATTTCCAGGATTTATCTTAACCGTTTTTCCTACAATATTAAATTTTTTAAATTGCTGTCCTTTTAATCTATTACTTTTTACATATACTAACCTATCTTTTAGTTTTTTATTTTCTGGACTTGTAGATATAACTTTTGCGACAATTGTACTACCGTTGTTTTCATTGACACTTCTAATAGGCGAAATCATCCATTTATATTCTTTACATATATCACCCAATTGCAAGGGATCATCTTCATTTGGAATTCCGATGATCAAATTTATTAAATATACCGTACTAATCCCAAAAACTATTAATAACTTTTTTATTCCATGGTTTTTGATTCGCAAACTTAAAAATAACAGCAAAATAACCATCGTTACTAGCATTATATTTGCACACAAACTACTGTAACATACTAGAAATATTGAAATAAGTAGCATCGCAACTAACAATACCAAATGTGATTCACTCTTTAACTCTCTAAACATCGGTATTGTTTTTCTATTCTATATCTACTATTCTTTATTTTCTATGCTATATGACAGAAGTTACATGAAGACACCAAGCAATCTTTTCAACAGATCCATATGTGATCAGTTGATAATTTTACTAATTTCCTGTTTTTTATTACAAGCTATATTAAGTCTTCTCTACACACCGCAATTAATTAACCAAACTTTTGCATTTGGACTTTATAATCTAACTAATGGTTATTTGTGGACTCCCCTGACATATGGTTTAATTCATGACGGGCCCCTTCATCTATTGGTGAACTTAATCGGTATACATTTTATCTGCAGACCAGTCGAGCAACTTCTTGGCAGAGATAAATTTAGAACATTTTGTATATGTGCTCTTATATTTGGTCTATTAGCATGGATTCCTGTAAATACCCTACCACAGCAATACATTATGGGTTCATCAGCTATTGTACTTGGAGGACTTTGTATCTTTTGCTTATCACGCCCCAATCAACCGATTACACTTTTATTATTTTTCATACTACCAATGACCTTAAAACCCAAATGGGTTCTCTGGGCTACTTTAGGATTAGAATTGTATGGTTTTGTTTATACAGAACTCCCCTCTTCTGGAGGAATTGCTCATTCTGCACATCTTGGTGGCATGCTGTGTGGACTTCTGTTTTATTTAGTTTCAATCGGTAGGCTAAATCTTCCATTCAGGTTCAAATTTACTTCAAATCCACCTAATCCCGTTTCTTCCAAGGGAGCTAGTATCAAAACAAAATTTCATGTTAATTTTGGAAACTCTGCTTCCATAAAAGAAGAAACTGACAGAATACTGGATAAAATTAATGCAAAGGGCTTTGGTTCGTTAACAGATCAGGAAAAAGAGACTTTGGAAAAAGCGAAAAAGCTGTTAGAAAAATAGTACCCCACTTTTGCTACTTAATGAAATATCTCCTTTTATTTTTCCTGACATTCATTTCATTTGCCAGCCTGTTTGCTTCTAAAGACAGTGAGCACTTGCTCTTAAATCATACCAAACAAGAACCACTTGTACCCACTGCCCTAATGTCTGATGAAACCAAATGGCTTTTGGGTGCATTGGAAAAAGCTCACTTTAAAAAACTTTCAATACAACAGCTAGACCGAAAAATATTTCTCGAAAACTACATCAATAACCTAGACAAACAAAAGCTATTCTTCACTGCGTCCGATCTCGACGAATTTATAAACAGGTACGAGCCAACTCTGCTCACCTACCTCAGGCAGGGAAATTTATTTCCAGCCTTCGAAATCTATGAAGTTTACCGACGAAAAGCTTTAGGAAGGCTTGAGCATACTTTAGAAAATTTACAGAAAGCACCCAATCTTGACGGAAACCATTCCTTTCTTGTTGATAGGTCTGAAGTTAATTGGTCACAAAATACCGACGATTTAAACCGAGTCTGGAGCCTTTTGGTTACACACGAATACATCAATGAAATCTTTTCACAAATTGATGAAAATGAATCCATAAATGAAACCATCGAACTGCTTACAAAGAGGGAGGAAGAAACTCTTAAAAAGATTAGGAAAAAGTATGAAAGGTGGCACAAAAATATATTAGAATTTGAAGCTACGGATGTACAGGAATTGTACCTAACCACCTTGACTCAAATGTTTGATCCCCATACCTCATTTCTAAATATTAAAGAGAAAGAAAAGTTTGATCAGGCAATGCACAATGAATTTGTTGGGATTGGGGCTGTTCTGACTGATTCTGACGGCTACTGCACAATCAAAGAATTGCTACCGGGTGGTCCAGCTGAAGCCTCACGCGAATTAGAACCAGAAGACATCATACTGCAGGTCGCTCAAGGGGAAGGTGAGTTTGTTGATGTCGTTGATATGAAACTTTCCAAAATAGTAGAGTTGATCAAGGGCCCTAAGGACACTTTGGTTTCCTTAAAAATTCGTCCATTCGCTAATCCGTCCACCACTAAAACGGTTAAAATTATTCGAGACAAGATCAAGCTCACAGCTAATTTAGCAACTGCTTCACTTCACAAAGTTACCAGAAATGACGAGAAGCTCTTACTGGGCGTAGTCGAACTGCCTTCCTTTTACGGCTCCAGTGGTGATGGCCATAAAGCAACTGATGATGTTGAGGAATTAGTAAATGTGCTCAAGAAAGAATCAATACAGGGTCTAATATTGGATCTTCGCAGAAATGGTGGGGGCTATCTTAGCGAAGCAGTCAACCTGGCGGGCTTATTCATATCGCGAGGACCTGTTGTTCAGGTGAAAAGTTCTGATGGGAAAGTCCGTAAGAAATTCGATTTTAACCCAAAATTAATTTGGGATGGTCCACTTATCGTCCTTGTCTCTCGTTACAGTGCATCTGCATCTGAGATTGTTGCAGGAGCGTTAAAAAACCATCGCAGGGCAATTATTGTTGGAGATACATCAACCCATGGCAAGGGAACCGTCCAATCCCTCTTGCCTATGAATCTTCCATTTTCCTTTAGTGCTGATGGTAACAAAAAGAGTGCCGCCAAAATAACAATCCAAAAGTATTACCTTCCATCAGGTGAAAGCACACAACTTACAGGTGTAACTAGCGATATCGTTATGCATTCGATAAATCAATACCTTCCGATTGGGGAATCTGATCTCAAAAAGGCCCTCGACTGGGATAAAATTTCAGAGGTCAACTTTCGACGGCCTGAAGGTGAGTTTAAGTACACTGAATCAACAATTGAATCATTGCGTACATCCAGTATAAATAGACAAAAAACTTCAAAAGAGTTTGATTATTTAGAAAAAAACATCGCTTGGTTTAAGCACAAAAGAAACCAAAAACTTGTCTCACTTAATTTAAAAAATAGGCTCAACGAAAAACTTTTGGATCTTAATAAAACACAGTCTCTTACCAAGGAGTATGACACACTTTCTGCACTATCCTACCCCTCAAGAGATTTAGTCCTTCAGGTAGTGACTGAACAAAAAGTAAAATCCTTAGCTGTTAGAGGTCTATCTGATGAGGATGACAATCAATCAGACAACAACTTTTCTATTCCTGACCGTCTTGATATAAGACTCCATGAAAGCCTGAGAATTCTTAGTGATTGGGTAAATGAGATTTCGTTATCGCAAAATGCGCATGCCCATTCGAGCGGAAACAAAAATATTTAGAGAACTTATTTTTTAACAGCCAGTACAAACCGCCTAATCAAAAATTGGTCAGCCATAATTTCAAAAGTAAATCCTTCTGTTAACAAATCTCCTACTATTTCTGCCTGACTCGCACCAAATTCCAGAGCTAAATAGCCTTTTGGTGGTAAAGAATTTATTGCCACCTCAATAACATTTTCAATGTCAGAGAGTCCTTGCTTTTGAGCAACCAAAGCGTTGCTGGGGTCGTACATTTTAACCTCTGGTTCAGCCTGATCCCATTCATCATGGGAGAGATAAGGCGGATTAGAAATAATCAGATCATACGGTTCTGGTAATTGATTTTGCTTTCTCCAATCAAATTCTTTAAAACAAACATGACCCTCTTGGTCACAAAAGGAAAGATTTTCTTTAGCTAAAGATATTGCCTTTTGCGAGTTATCAAAGCCACAACCAGTCGCATGAGGCATCATAGAACAAAGGGCCAAAATAATTGCACCACTGCCACTTCCTAAATCTGCAATTTTTCCATTAAAATTTGCAGTTAGCCTATTATGCAAAATGTCTACCAAAAACTCAGTTTCACACCTGGGAATAAGTGCCCGGTTGTCAGATTTTAAGGTTAATCCAGCAAACTGAACTTGACCTAAAATGTGTTGCAAAGGGATCCTGCTACCCCTTCGCATTACCAAGGTTTTAATTTTGGATAATATGTTGCCTCCCAAAATTTCTCCATACCGTAAATAGAGATCCATTCTTTTGCAGCCCAACACAAAAGCAACCAACCATTCCGCATCAATTTTATAGTTTGGGACGCCCTTTCTTTCTAAATACTCGGAAGATTTAGTTACTACTTCAAGAATAGAAAGGCTTTCATTGTTTTCCATTATTCAGGACATCCTTTAATTTGACAGCCTGGTCGTTGGCTAGAAGGGCATCAATGAGATGATCTAAATCTCCCATCATCGAATCATTTAAGGCATGCGAAGAATAGTTAATTCTATGATCCGTTAATCTACTTTGTGGAAAATTATATGTTCTGATTCTCTCACTTCTGTCCCCTGACCCGACTTGGCTTTTTCTATCTTTTGCATACTTGGCGTCCTCTTCAGCTTGTTTTGCCTTTAATAAACGAGAACGCAGTACAGTCATTGCTTTGTTTTTGTTTTTTAATTGGGATCTCTCGTCGGCACAATATACAGATATCCCACTAGGCTTATGCATTATTTGAACTGCAGAGTCAGTGGTATTGACTCCTTGTCCACCTGGTCCCGAGGCCCTACACACACTAATTTCTAAATCTTGTGGATCGATAGAAATTTCGACTTCCTGAGCTTCTGGAAGAACAGCAACTGTAGCAGTTGAGGTATGGATTCTTCCACCGGCTTCTGTTACTGGAATCCGCTGGACTCTGTGAACACCACTTTCAAACCTCATTTTTGTCCAGGCATCTTCTCCCCTAAAAATAAAAACAACCTCTTTAAAACCGCCAGTTTCAGAGGTACTTTGGCTTAAACACTCAAAACCCCAGGACTTATTTTCTCCGTATTTACAATACATCCTAAACAAATCTGCAGCAAAAAGTGACGCCTCATCTCCACCTGCACCCGCACGAATTTCTATGATGGTATTCTTTCCAGTATCGGCTTCTACTGGAAGCATAGCTACCAATAAAGAATGCCTCAATTTTTCAGACCTTTTTTCCAAAAGCTCTATTTCTTCCTGAGCGGCTAACCCCAGTTCCGGATCTTCCAATAATTCGTTTGTTGAGGATATTTCAGAAAGACATCGGTTGGCATCATCATAAATTTCTAAGATTTTTCTGATGCGAGTATGCTCCCTATTTAAAGAGCTTGCTCGCAAAGAATCCTTAAAAACATCGGGTTCGGAGAGTTTATCTTCAATCTTTTTATACCTTTGCCTAAATGGTTCGATATTTGGTAGCCCTTCCATAGGTATTTCACTATAGATAAATATATGGAGGAAAACGATTAAATTGAGCGGAGCTAAGCATTCTAATCAATTGCATACACAAAATGTGGTGGCTTGTGTCTGGGATTTCGACAAGACTTTAATTCCAGGCTATATGCAAACCCCTTTATTTACTCACTATGGTGTAAATGAAAAACTTTTCTGGTCTGAGGTAAATAAATTACCCGAAATCTATGCAAAGAGGGGGCAATCTGTATCTTCTGAGACAATTTACCTTAACCACCTACTAAGTTATGTTAAGAATGGTCCTATGCGTGGGCTTACCAATCAAAAGCTTTTTGAACTTGGTAAGGAACTGGAGTTTTATCCCGGATTGCCCAATTTTTTTAAAGAACTTGAGGCAATACCACTAGAGCCACAGTTTCGAGAACATGATCTAAAAATAGAACATTATGTGATCAGCACCGGACTCGCTCAAATGATAGCTGGAAGCAAAATAGCACCCTTTGTGCAGGGCATTTTTGCATCTGAGTTCATTGAGTCTGCATTACCACCTAATTATTTAAGCCAAACTGACTTGTATCTGCCACTTGATCCAGAAATCTCTCAAATTGGCATAGCAGTTGATAACACCATTAAAACAAGATTTATCTTTGAAATTAATAAGGGGTGTAATAAAAATTCAACTATTGAAGTAAATTCATCCATACCACATGAGCTACGAAGAGTGCCTTTTGATCAATTAATTTATGTTGCGGATGGTCCTAGTGATGTCCCGGTTTTTGCGGTTGTAAAACAGATGGGAGGGAAAACTTATGCAGTTTATGATCCAACTGACGAAGATGAATTTGCCCAAACCTGTGGGTTAGTTGAAAGCGGGAGGGTTCATAACAATGGTCCTGCAGATTACTCACCCCAGTCCGCCAGTTCTGTATGGATGAAGCAAAAAATCCGTGAAATTATGAGAGCTATTTTAAGCAGAAAGGAGCTTAACTTGCAGAAAAATACAACATCTGCCCCCAAGCATATGCCTAAAGGTACCACTCCTCAAAGCTTTCAAGAATGGAAGCAAGAAACTTTTTGGAATCAATGATCTGGCAGCAAAAATCTCTTCTCTCGATCGAGGGTTTATCTTCCGAGGAAATTTTGTTTATTTTAGATAAAGCAAAATCTCTCAAAGAATCAAAAGGAAATGAAGAACCGATTTTTCATTCATTACGTGGCAAAAGAATAATTAATTTATTCATGGAGCCTAGCACCCGTACTAGGGTAGCCTTTGAGATTGCAGCAAAGTCATTAGGAGCTGACACGATTTCGATAAGCGGTGAGGCAAGTAGTTTGACAAAAGGTGAAACCCTTAAAGACACTGCTATGAATGTACAGGCACTGGGTGCAGATGCGATCGTTTTAAGGCATTCTTCTCCAGGCTCTCCTCTCTTTCTCTCAAGAATAGTAGATGTGCCTATAATAAACGCTGGTGACGGAGCCCATGAGCACCCAAGTCAGGCCTTACTAGATATCTATACCTTAAGAGAAAAACTAGGCGACTTGAGGGATAGAAAAATAACTATTTTAGGAGATATTCTTTTTAGTCGGGTGGCACGCTCAAATTTATGGGGACTATTAAAACTTGGAGCAAAAGTTACACTGGCAGGCCCTTCCACACTTGTGCCTCGAGAATTTGAAAAACTGGGAGCCAGGGTTACACACGACCCAAGTGTCGCTCTGAAAGATGCCGACGCGGTAATGCTCTTGAGAATTCAACACGAAAGACAGCAGGCTTCACATTTTCCTTCTCTTGCAGAGTATGCAAATGTATTTGGGTTGGACTCAAAAGTTCTCTCGGCCATGAAAAGGAATGCGATAATTCTTCACCCAGGCCCTCTTAATAGAGGAGTAGAGATTGAATCTGAGGTAGCCGATTCCGGGCGGGCGGTAATACTTCAACAAGTTGCCAATGGTATTGCTGTGAGAATGGCCATTTTGCACTTATGCATAACAAGCGAAAAGAGTAGCCACTCATGAAACAAAAAACCGTAGAAGATTTTGATTTGTTGGGTGGTAGGCTGGTTGATCCACTATCAGGAATCAATAAAGTTGGGGACCTGCATATTCGAAAGGGCAAGATTTATCATAACCTACCCAAGGAAGGGCTATCAAAAAAGATTCATAATATAAAAGGCCATGTTGTTCTTCCAGGTTTATTAGATCTGCGAGCACACAACAGAGTTCCTGGTGCAAGTAAAAGCGAAAGCGTTGAAAGCCTAACAAGGGCAGCGGCAAAAGGAGGATTTTCTTCGATATTAGTTATGCCTAATACGAGCCCCTATTCAGATAGCCCTGCCACCATTCGATATATTCAAGACCGCATTAAACAAACATCACAAATTAAAGTATATCTAAGTGGCTGCCTGACACTTGGTTCCAAAGGCGAAAGCATTGCACCATTAGGATCATTGAAGGATGTAGGTGTGGTAGCGGTAACAGATTGTCCAAATTCACCGGCCAATAACGAAATTTTTACTAATGCAATTAAGTATGCAAAAATGTTCGGACTAGCCGTTATCGACTTTCCTCAGGATTCTTACTTATCCAAAAATAGTGATGCTCATGAAAGTCCATTAAGTTTAAAAATGGGATTGGCAGGAAACCCCAGAATGTCAGAAGAAATGGCAGTGCAACGAGCTACTTTGATTGCAAGGCATCTGGGTGTGCCAATACATCTTAGTTCATTGTCATCAGCAGGTTCAGTCCAGTTAGTTAAACAGGCAAAAGAATATGGAATACCAGTAACTGCAGATGTTTCCGCACATCATTTACTTTTAACAGAAGGAGAAATAAGCCAGTATAATACATCTGCGAAAACAAACCCGCCATTAAGAGAAGAGATTGACAGGAAAGCGCTAATTGAGGGAATTAAAAGTGGCATTATTGACGCCTGTAATTCGAGCCATGAACCCTACTCTGAACATCTAAAGGATGTAGAATTTGACCTTGCACCTAAAGGAGCAACTGGCCTTGAGACTGCATTATTAACTTTTATCGAGGCTGTCGAAGAAAAGGATCCATTTCAATTGGTTGTTGAGAAAATGTCTTACAAACCACACCATATACTGGGATTAAATCAACCATCTCTACGAGATGGGTCTGAGGCGGAATTTGTTGTGATTAAGCGTAAAGAAAATTGGACATACAACCCAGAACACGGGGAAAGTTTATCCCGTAATTCCCCGATGGATAATTATCGTTTTACAAATAAAATAATTTTCACAACAAGTGCTGGCAGGATCGCCTTTCAATCTATTGATATCAAAATATAGTAAAATTTTACAAAAATAGAAATAATTAAGTGGGTCCAAAAGTAAAACGAGCGGTCATTGTTGAAAGAAAATCACTTTACTTAATTACAGTTTTTGTTGCTGGAACCACATTTTTATTCCCTTTGCTGAGCCCTTTAGTAATGGCTCTTTTCTTTGTAGGCAGTAAGAGTATGATTAATTTTAGATCATGTTTTAGAGAATCAATAAAGATTACTATATATATGCTCCTTCTTTTAGTTCCTGTAATTGTTTTTATTAATTATTTTAGCTCCTTTCTTCTGTTTGATTTTACTCCTCAGCAGTCTGTTGTAAGTATAAAAGATGAAAATAGTATTACTATTTCGAAAATATTGTCCTTATGTCTGTTGGCACCTGTTATTGAAGAAATTTATTTTAGAGGTATATTATTAAGTACCATTAAATTAATAATTGGGTCTTTTTGGGCTGTTCTTTTGTCTTCAATTTACTTCTCAATCATTCATTTAAATATACTAGTCTCACCCACTTTATTTGTTTTAGGTATAACCCTAGGTATTATTGCTATATTAACAAAATCTGTTTTACCATCTATTATATTACACGCATTATTTAATGGATTAATGATTTATTTAATTTTATGATAAATCAAATTATACCATGCAATAAGGATTACACTGAAATTGCTCGTACAATATACAAAGCAATTAAAAATCATCCCAAAATAGTTATATTTTTAAATGGTTCAATGGGCTCAGGAAAAACAACTTTTGCAAGGACTCTTACAAGATTTTACGGGTCTGAAGCTATCCAAAGTGCAAGTTTTGGTTTGGTTAACAAACTTCCAGGAAAAAATAACATTATTCATTGTGACTTTTACAGATGTTCTCTCAATGAGGAATTCTTGGATACAGAAATTACTCCTTTGCTTGGTGATGAATTTTTATTACTGATTGAATGGTGTTCCCCGCAGATTCTTGACGTTGAGGCAGACCATTATTGCTTCGAAATCAATGCTTTAAAGGACGGTAACCGGTCCATTACTTTTTCAGAAATTAGCAGTGAATAGGGATTTTTGTTTTAACCAAAACTACTTTCTTGCGTAATCACACAATAACTAATATTGTTCCTCACTTTGCTCAGGTGGCGGAATTGGTAGACGCGCTAGACTAAGGATCTAGTGCCGAAAGGCGTGGGGGTTCGAGTCCCCCCTTGAGCACCACATTACTTTTTCGTTTTATCGAAGGTTTTATGTTTTACCCGTAAGCCCATCTTGTAGTCATCTTTGAAAGTCTTGTTCCCCAAGCTGTCAAAACCTTCAAATAATCCATGTCTCAAGTTATTTTTCCAGTGTTCAAGTAAGCGAACTGGAAAATCTCCCCCGTTACTTCGGTAATTAAAAGTTACCCATTCATTTGCTTTGTGAGTGCCAAACTCTTCTTTGAACTTATCTTTTGCTTCTTCCCTTAGTTTTATCCATAGTGTTGGATATAGTTCCCCGGATTTTGATTTAATCGGAATATAGTCGTCTGGATCATTTGTTTGTTCAAACCAATAAATGTGAGTACCATCTCTTTTTCCATTTACAAAATCCTTCGAATATAAAGGAATCCCATATTCATTCCAGCGCCTCTTGGTCCCGTGAATTTTTCCTGAAAGATAGGGAGTTTGCTCTATTAGCTGCCCTCCGGTAAACTGATTTTCTGTAATACCGCTAAATGGATATGGTTCATCAAAAGCGTAAACTAAAGGCTCTTCATGCCATTTGGCTGATTTCTTAATTGGCACTTCAATAATTGACCCATTTTTGACCACGACAGGATCAAGCTCAAAAAGGTTACCTCCAGCTCCACTAACATACGCTTCAACAAGATTTGAATATCCCTTCCCCCCATCGATTACATTAAACTCCCTTACAATATTGTCGCCATCAACGACCGGTAAAATTTTTACTCCACTGCCTTTCCAAAAAAGATGCTGATCCAGAATAATTAACTCATTTGCTTCTTCTGTTCGAATTTCTGACTTTGAAACAACCCTAGAGTTGTAAGGAGCAAATGGGAGAGATTCGCTATCACGAGTCAGCGTTTGCCACCAGTTTTTCAAAAGAATGGGATTTCCCTCAAAAAGAATAAAAAAAGACATGCAAGCGGTAGCAATTAGTGCGGCTATGCAAATAAGTATAAACCCTCTCATGTAGTCAAATAAAGATCTCTACTTTAATACTTCCGGTATTACCACTCTTTTGCAAGAGGTATCCTCTTGGCCAAGCGAGAGGGCCAAAGCGGACCATTAAATATAAAAGAGGTGTATATTTGAAGCAGGCATGCTCCAGAGTCTAGCTTTCTTTGAGCACTATCATAATCATAAATACCTCCAGAGCCAATAATTGGCAGTTTAGAATTGGTCAACCTACTGACAAATTTAATTACCTCGTTAGCTTTGTTCTCCAAGGGTTTTCCACTAATACCCCCTTTCGGTAAGGTGATGTTTTTGCTGAATTGATTCGTTTGCTTAATCGATGTATTACAAGCAATTATTCCATCAAATTGGTGATCAACGGCCTTGCTGATGATTGTTTCTATACTTTTGAAACTTTCATCTGGAGAAATTTTTAACAAACACGGAGGTGAAGGCATATTGTGTAATTTAGCCCAACTGGTTCGGTGATCCTTAATTCCTGAAAGGAGGGGGTCAAGAAATTCACCGCTTTGCAATTTTCTTAGATCTGGAGTGTTGGGAGAACTTATATTTATGGTGATATAATCGGCCAAATGGGCCGTAGCGTCAAATCCCGCACAATAATCTTCGAGGGCGAGTTCTAAAGGTGTGGTTTTTCCTTTGCCCAAATTAATGCCAAGAGGCACCTGTCTTTGATTCTTCGGAAATGAAACTGAAACCCTTTTTTTCAGTGCATCCACCCCGTGGTTGTTAAACCCCATTCGATTGACCAAAGCAAGGTGAGACGGAAAGCGAAAAAGACGGGGCTTGTTATTACCTTCTTGTGGAAGTGGGGTGACCGTACCAACTTCGATAAAACCAAAACCGATCGCTTCGGACGCAGAGGGAAAAATGCCATCTTTGTCTAGACCGGCAGCTTGCCCTACGCAGTTTGGAAATTTTAGCCCGAGCACCTCCACCGGACATGTCTCGCTAAGTAAGAATTTTCGTAAGAGGGTGCAAATAGGTGTAAGTTTGCCCAGAAAATGAAGTGATTTTGCACCGAGTTCATGGGCCGTTTCAGGCTCGAACGAGAATAAAATCGGCTTTATTATATTGTTATAAAGCATAGAGAAGAGTGGTAAATTTTGGATTCTGCCTGTGGCTTTTTGCTGAAAATAAGGATAAAGAAAAATAAAATTTTGTCAGTATTGATTGACATACAATTTGAACTTCTCTTATGGCAATCCAATGAAAAAAACAAGTCCGAGTCTAGATTGGTGTGTTGTTCGTTGTGATAACGAAAGTAAATGGTGGGTTGATTCCATAAGCGATGCGGAGAATTGGGATATAGAAGATCTTGGCATAATTGACCCAAAACAATTTATCTACATTAACGAATTACTGGATTCCATGACCGAGTTTGGATTGCAGTCCCAATTAGTTGATGAAGCTTTTTTTACCTTTGAGATCTCCGAAGAAGTGCCAGAAAAAAAAGTCAAACTTGAACGGGTCAGAGATTCTTTGCTAAAGGCGGAAGACATGTTATTTGCCCTACCCGATGTGTTGGATGAAGAAAAGGGCCCGTATGCAGACTTTTTGAGCCATGTCACCCATATAAGGGTAGCAATGCTCAATGACCTTATCGAATTTTCAGAACCCTACACAATCGAGGAAATGGAAGAAGTGCTTTCTGAAAAACAAAATAATGATTTTTTGGAAGGAAGGCGTAGCCATTTCAGTGACGAGTTAGTTGCAATTCTGGAATTTGTTCCAGATGGCTTTCAAATCGATTCGGATTTGGAAGACGAGAAAGATGAAGACGAGGAAGGGGAGGAAGATTATTCGGACCTCGAGACTCACTTGGTGGAAGTTTCTGACAAGGAAGAGAAACTTTTGCCAGATGAAGACCTAAAATGGGAAGAAGATGATGAGCGGGAGGAAGAAGTAACTTCCTATGAGGGTGGAGCACCGGATGAGGCTAATTCTTAGGATGGGTTAAAGATCTGGTGCTATACGATCAGCAAAATAATTAAAAATCAAATCTGCTCCTGCTCTTTTTATGCTAACTAACGATTCAAGGGCACAAGATTTCCAGTCTAGCCAGCCCAATTGGGATGCAGCCATAATTCTAGAGTATTCACCTGACACCTGATACGCTGCAATAGGAAGATTAATATTTTTACTAGCATAGGAAATTACATCCAAATAAGGCTCAGCTGGTTTTACCATCAACATATCAGCACCCTCTTCAAAATCTAGCCAAAGCTCTCTTTTTGCTTCTTTAAAATTTGACGGATTGAGTTGGTAAGATTTTTTATCGACCGTTTTTCCTATGGTGGCAGAGTTGATCGCAGATCTGAATGGCCCGTAGTAAGAAGAAGCGAATTTTGCCGAATAAGAAATAATGCCAGTGTTGGAAAAAGAGTTTTGATCTAAAATCGAACGGATAACCCCTACCCTGCCATCCATCATATCTGACGGAGCTACCCAGTCAAAACCGGCATCCGCACAGACCACCGAAGCATTGGCAAGTACTTCAACAGTACGATCATTATCCACATTTCCCTTGGCATCAAGTACGCCATCTTGTCCATGGGTAGTGTATGGATCCAATGCCAAATCAGCGATAAGCAGGATATCCAGGTTTGAGTTTCTTAAAGCATTAGCAGCACGGTATACCAAGCTGTTAGGGTTCAAAATTTCGCTACCAGTCACATCTTTTTTGTGAGAGTCAATTTTAGGAAACAAAGCGAATGACCGAATCCCCATATCTCGCCAAATTTTTAATTGATCCTGCAGGTGTTCAAGCGGCCACCGAAAAACGCCAGGCATAGAAATAATTTCCGTCGGGATCGATTCATCTGTGATAAAAACAGGCAAAACAAAGTCAGCAGGGGTCAGGCGATACTCTTCGACAAGGGCTCGAACCGCTGGGTTAGAGCGAAGTCGGCGCGGACGATGGGGAAACTGATAAGTCATGGTATAATCAGGATATATTCGACAACACGAAATCAAAATTAGATAATTTCCAAAATCGTAGATTTCGCAAACTTAATTAAATAACCCAAACCATGTGGAAACTTTAATACAAACCGAGCTCATACTTGCGTTAATTTTGCTGACAGGTGCGATCACCAGCTTTGCTTTAGAAAAAGTCAAAATTGAGGTTACCTCAATATGCTTACTTGGCTTAGTTTTGTTTCTTTGCACATTTGGAATGGAAAACTGGCCTAATGCAAAAGAACTTTTGCTGATCTTTTCCAGTGAGGCACCTTTAGCCATATTAGCTATGTTTATTGTAAGCGGTGCTTTGAGCAAGCAAGGTATTATCGAAAGATTAACCAGTTATCTGGAGAAATTAACCCGCATGGGTTTTCATCCATTTATGTTATTATTGCTAACGGCGGTGGCCTGCTTTTCCGCCTTTATCAATAATACCCCCGTTGTGGTAATTCTACTACCTGTGGCAATCGGACTTTCACGAACTCTTGGGGTTGCTTCTTCAAAATTATTACTACCCATTTCATATGCATCGATTTTTGGGGGCTGCTGCACGCTCATTGGTACCAGCACCAATATTCTTGCAAGTGGTTTTATGTCCTCTTCAAGCATCTATCCTAATATGGGGCCGATGGATATGTTCGAGTTAACAAAAATAGGATTTCCTTTGATGATTTTAGGTATTGGCTTCGTAATTCTTTTTGGAAAGAAACTTCTGCCCGAACGAGAAGCATTAAGTAAAATTTTGGCAGATATAGACCGCAAGGAGTTTATCTCGGAGGCAATTGTAATAAAAAATTCCTCGATGGTTGGCCAAGTGGTAAAAAATGCCACAATATCCAACATAACTGGTGTGAGGTTATTGGATGTGGTGCGTGAAGGAAAGAGCCTATCAACACCGTTGGCAGAGGTTGAACTTTCTGCGGGGGATCGTTTAATCCTTTCTTGCAAGCCTCAAGGGTTAATTGATGCACGAGAGGTTCAGGGCTTTAAATTTTTTGATCAAGCTGACTTAGGAATCGAACAAATCAATACCTCAGAGGCAGTTATGGTTGAGGCAATGATAAAACCTACTTCAGGGTTGCTATCTCAGACTCTTGCTGAGGCAGATTTCCGTGGTCGTTTTAACCTAACAGTGGTCGCCTTACATCGGAGGGGCAAAAATCTTCGTCTAAGGTTAGATCAACTAAAATTGGAAATTGGCGATACTCTTCTGCTGCTTGGTTCAGAGTCGAGCGTGGAAAGTTTGCGAGGTTCTCATGAGGCAGTACTTTTAGACAACGCACCGCTGCTTGTTGATAAAAAGCCGATTAAATCAGCTTTTGCAGTGGGAGCCCTCCTGGCTATCATTGCAATCGCCACATTAGGAATCTTGCCCCTATATGCAGTTGCAATACTCTCAGCGGCATTTTTAATTTTGAGCAATTCGATAAGCTTTAGGGAAGCAATTCGGTCGGTTGAATGGAATTTATTGCTGCTAATCTATGCCATGCTTGCCCTGGGCTTAGTTATGGAGAAAAGTGGTGGTTCCGCATTATTGGCTGATTTGATTAAAACCACTTCTAGCACGGGCTTAAGCAAAGAATGGCAGGTAATAGGTTCGCTGATTATCCTCTATCTTTTCACCGCCCTCATGACGGAATTGCTTTCAAATAATGCCACAATTGCAATAATGACACCTGTTGCATTAATGGTGGCATTTCAATTTGGGTTGAGCACAAGTGAAGCCAAAGCTTTTGTTTTGACATGTTGTATTGCTGCCTCAGCAAGCTTTATTACCCCAATAGGATACCAAACAAATACCTTTGTTTACACTGTGGGCGGATATAGGTTCAAGGATTTTGCAAAGTTTGGTATATGGCCAATGCTCATTTATTTTATTGGGACAATTTCGATCGTTGGCTACCTTTGGAGTTTCTTTCCATAAAATAGAAATTTCTATGAAATTTACTTATTGAATGTCCTGAATTCTACTTACTTTTGGATTCAAAAATACAAAAATCAATAAAAGATTTTTTTTGCTAATTCCGCAAAATGTTTTGGTTAACATTGTGGATTTCCTGAAGATTTAATCCGGTCCGAAAGTCTTTACACCAAAATTTGCCAAAAGAGGTAAAATAAGACCAAGGTAGTATGTGCATAAAATACTCACTAAGAGTATTTTGTGTAAATATATATAAAAATAAACATTTATATGCAAGGTTAGCAATGAGGCGAGTTAAAATGCAATTACCCTCTTGACCATTATTCTGCTTAGGAGCAAAATAAGTAATGTATAAAAGATTAGTTCTAAAGAAGAATTTAAAAAAGCCTGTGACACCACACCCATAAGTTGCACTAATAGACTGTGTGCTTAATTTAGAAAATTTATTATGACCGATTCAGATAAAGCCGAAAAAGATAATTATGATTCCTCCCAAATCCAAAAATTGGAGGGTTTAGAAGGTGTTCGCAAGAGACCCGATATGTACATCGGTGATACCAATGAGAGAGGGCTGCATCACTGCGTTTTTGAAATAGTTGATAATTCGATTGATGAGGCACTAGCGGGTTTCTGTAGCGAGGTATCGGTGGTACTTCATGCTGATGGATCTTGCACCATTCAAGACAACGGCCGTGGAATACCGGTAGACATTCACCCCAAGCATAATATGCCGGCGTTAGAACTGGTTCTTACAAACCTTCATGCTGGAGGAAAGTTTGGAAAAGGAGCTTACCAAGTCTCAGGTGGACTGCACGGAGTTGGTGCAAAATGCGTTAACGCCGTTTCTGAGTGGTTTATCGCAGAAGTAAGACGTGAAGGGAAGCTCCACCAAATGGCCTTCTCCAGAGGAAAAACCACTCAGGAGCTGAGAATTATTGGAGATGCATCTTCAACGGGAACAAAAATAACATTTATGCCAGATGATCAAATATTTGAGGAAACCCGAGAATTCAAATTTGAATTATTGGCAAAAAGACTAAGAGAATTGGCGTTTCTTAATCCTGGTGTCAAAATTCACCTCGAAGAAGAAAAAGATTCTAGAAAGGAAAGCTTCCTCTTTGAAAATGGAATTTCTGAGTATGTGGAATATTTGAACAAAAATAAAATCTGCCTAATCAATGAACCAATCGCATTTTCAGGAGAAGCACCTCCAGAATCAGGTGATGGATTGATTATGGTTGAGATTGCTATGATTTACAACGACTCCTTTAATGACCAGTTGTATGCCTATGCTAATTCTATTCACAACATAGAAGGAGGGACGCACCTTTCGGGATTTAGAACGGCGTTAACACGTGTGATTAATTCCTATGCCCGTCAAAATGATTTACTTAAAGAAAAAGAGCTCTCCTTGACGGGAGACGATGTGCGAGAAGGTCTTACCGCTGTTGTTTCAGTAAAAGTGCCTGAACCCAGATTTGAGGGGCAAACTAAAACGAAACTATCCAATCGAGAAGTTGATGGAATTGTACAAAAAATAGTAGGCGAAAAATTAAAGCATTATTTTGAGGTTACGCCTGAAGATGCAAAAATGATCGTGCAAAAAGTCATTCATGCCGCACGAGCTAGGGAAGCGGCACGAAAAGCGAGAGAGACTGTTAGAAAAGGAGCGCTCTCAGGTGGGGGCCTTCCTGGTAAGTTAGCTGACTGTTCGGAGAAAGATCCTTCCCTAAGCGAATTGTATATTGTTGAAGGAGATTCTGCTGGCGGGTCCGCAAAGCAGGGAAGAGATCGCTTAACCCAAGCTATTTTGCCACTAAGAGGGAAGTTGCTCAATGTAGAAAAAGCTAGGTTAGATAAGGTCTTAAACAACGCCGAAATCAGAAGTCTTATCACAGCAGTAGGTACAGGAATTGGTGATCATGAAGGTGAGGGTTCTTTCGATGCTGCTAAAGCAAGATACCATAAAATTATTATAATGACTGATGCTGATGTTGATGGTGCACACATAAGAACACTGCTGCTAACATTTATATTCAGGCAAATGAGGGGTTTAATTGAAAATGGATATGTATATGTTGCTAAGCCTCCACTCTATAAAATTAAACGGCGAAAAACAGAACAATACATTCAAGATGATTTTGAGATGAGTCAAATTTTGATCAAGCTTGGATGTGAAGATATGCAATTAGAAAGAAGAGCAGACAATTATGTATTTAATGATGAAGCCCTTGCTAAAATAAATGCATTATTATTAAAAATTGAACAAATTGGAAAAAATCTTGGTAGATACGGATTTAATTTAGAACGACTACTCAAACATTTTGAGAAAAGCACTGGTAAACTGCCTAAATATGTAGCGAGAATGAGGGTAGGAAACGAAGAGGAAATTCGTTTCCTTGCAGATCTTGATGCCAAGATAGGTTTCATGACTTCACAGGGGCTAAATTTCGATGATCCAGATGACAATTCTCTCAGTAGGGAAATAGAGCGTAATGGCGTTACTTTTTCTCAAAGAATTGACATTTATGAAATATTTGAGTCCAACGAGCTAGAAAAATTGATCGCGAATGCCAACGACTTAGGTTTAGATTTTACTTTTTTTATTTCCGATGCTGCCCAAGCATCCTACCAACTAAATGATTGCAAGGATTCTGATGCTCAGACTGATGGCATTGCAGGTATAAGTGATTATTTGCAAAAACTAAGAACACTAGGAAGAAAAGGACTACAAATTCAAAGATATAAGGGTTTAGGTGAAATGAACCCTAAGCAATTATTTGAGACTACTATGGATCCATCTACCCGAACTCTAGTTAGGGTGGAAATTGAAGATGCAGTGGCAGCCGATGAGATCTTTACTACCTTAATGGGTGAAGAAGTTGCCCCCCGACGAATGTTTATAGAAGATAATGCATTAAATGTTAGTTTTTTAGACGCTTAAAATTTAACTATTTTTATATATGAAGGAAAATATTAGCGATATCATGCAAAAAGCCTACATCGATTATTCGATGTCGGTCATTGTAAGCAGAGCATTACCTGATGTAAGGGATGGGTTTAAACCTGTACAAAGAAGAGTATTATACGCCATGTTAAGAGAAGGTCTGCTTCACAATCGAGCATACGACAAGTGTGCCGGTGTTGTTGGGGAAGTCTTGAAAAATTATCATCCTCATGGCGACAGTTCCGTTTATGATACCTTAGTAAGAATGGCACAACCCTGGGTTATGAGATACCCATTAGTGGATGGACAGGGAAATTTTGGATCTGTGGATGGAGACTCAGCTGCAGCATATCGATACACTGAGTGTAAACTAACAAAATTATCGGAAGAACTTCTTCGTGATATAGACGAAGATACTGTTGATTTTGCACCAAATTATAAGGAGAGTTCAACTGAACCAACCGTACTACCCTCCGCTTTGCCCAGTCTGCTTATGAACGGATCCACTGGTATTGCTGTTGGTATGGCAACCAATATACCACCACATAATTTAGGTGAGTTAATTGATGCTGTATGTGCTGTTATTGATGATTCCTCAATAGAGATTGACGATATTATGAAAATATTACCAGGTCCTGATTTTCCTTCTGGTGGAAGCATATCGGGTAAATCTGGGATTGAATCCTACATGAAAACAGGCAGAGGGATTGTGCGGATGCGTGGTAGCTTAGACATCGAGGAACTCCCTAATGGCAAGCAGCAGTTAGTAATCACTCACATCCCTTACAATGTGAATCGTGCTACCCTGGTTACTCGAATTGCAGATCTAGTGAAGGAGAAAATACTTGATGGAGTTAGCGACCTACGCGATGAGTCTACTGAAGAGACACGCATTGTGATTGAGTTAAAGCTTGGAGAAATTGAACGCGTTACCATAAATAAACTTTTTAAACTTACCGCACTTGAAAGTAGCTTTGGGGTGATCCTACTTGCACTCGACCGATTAAGACCACGCCAATTAAACATTAAAGAGGCAATCCAATGCTATATTGAGCATCGCCGAAATGTTACACTTAGGAGAACACAATACAGATTAAGAAAAGCTGAAGATAGAGCACATATTCTTGAAGGCTATAAAATTGCACTAGATAATTTAGATGAATTTGTGCGTATAATACGCGCTTCTTCTAATAGAAATGAAGCTAAGGAAACATTGAGCACAAAATTCAATTTAAGTGAAAGGCAAGCTAATGCAATTTTAGACTTAAGACTATATCAATTAACTGGTATGGAGCGTGAGAAAATAGATGCCGAATATGCTGAGTTGATGACAATAATTGAAGATCTCAGGAACATTATCAATAATGAACATGTACTTTTAGAACTTATTAAAAATGAATTAAACGATCTTAAAGGAATATACGCTGATTCTCGCAGGTGTGAAATTGCAGAATTTGATGGCGATGTACGAATGGAAGATTTGATTCCCAATGATGGATGCGTAATCACAGTCACCAAAACTGGGTTTATTAAGCGAACCTCAGTTGAAGAGTTCAGGGTTCAGAACCGCGGGGGGAAGGGAGTCATCGGCAGTGGTCTTAAGGATGAAGATCCTATCGATATTTTACATACTTGTAATGCCCATGATACACTCATGTTTATCATGAACAATGGGCGCGTTTATGTTGAAAAAACATATGAAATTCCTGAAGCATCAAGAACTTCAAAAGGAAGGAACATAATAAATCTTCTCAATATGCAAAAAGATGAGAAGATTGCTGCTGTTCTCATAATTAATGATTTTGAATCTGATGAATCTATCGTGCTATGCACTCAAAATGGTGTCGTCAAAAAGAGCCTAATCAAGGAATACAAGAATCATCGTAAGGGAGGTATTATTGGAATTAATATCGATGAAGGAGACCGTGTATTAAAAGCGATGCTTGCAAAGCCCGATGATCATTTATTAATACTCACTAAAAATGGCAAAGGACTTAGGTTTTCCTGTGATCAATTAAGAAACCAAGGAAGAGCAACTCGAGGTGTTAGGGGTATCAGACTTAAACCTGCAGACAAGGTGGTTAACATGCTTGTCGTTGACGATTCTAGGTTACTCTTAATTTGTGGTCGTAACGGACTTGGCATAAGGACGAGATTTTCGTCTTTTCTTCCAAATGGCGGTGGAGACGGAAATGAGGATACATCTCCTCGTAAGCGGGGAGGTCAGGGTGTAACTGCCATGAACACTGAAGCAGTGTGTGATTCTCTGAGCGTTGCCCAGGATAGTGAAATACTAATGCTTTCCAAAAAAGGTCAAGCAGTTCGATGCAAGGTGACAAACATTCGTGAAACCAATCGTGGTTCCAAAGGTGTAAAGTTAATTGGTCTTTCAGATCGAGATCACCTGGTTGGTGTCTCAGAGGTTGTGATGCTTGATGAGGATACTGAGGCCGAAGAATCCAGTGATACAACCAAAGGTAGTGAATCTTCTGAAATTTTAGCTCAGGAAGAGGTTTAGGTCGACACAGTTATTTAATCGCTTAAGCAGAAGGAAGGTAATTATACAATCATACATAGATTGGTGGAATCTCTTTCCGGTACGATTACACATCTTAGAGACCAAATGACCTATTTTTTCTTTTTGTAAAAACTCAGAACTTAAGCTTTGCAAGCTGTAATCATTGAGCTTGGGATAGAGTGTTTTGTAAACTGCCAGAGAATCAATCCATGGCCCCCAGATAATTTGGTTAGAACTTGAAGAAATTTTCCTTTTATAAGGTGTGTGTCGCTTGATTAGGTTTTGTTCCACATTAGCATTGTGTGCCACCCAATAATCTATTTTGTATGAAGATGTATTTGTGATCAGCCAATCACTAAAAACCCCATCAGAGCATAAAAATTCACTATAATTGATTATATCGAAGTTAACAAAATCAATGTAAGAAGCCTGCTGAATGCCTGAATTTTTTGAACCTTCAAAATCAATAACCCTCCCATTCTTGAGTTTACATGCTATCATTTGAAGAATTTACTAAATTTTGTGTAAACATTACAGAGTTTATTGCAGGAAAATTGTCCGAACAAAGAGATGACCTAACAATTTGCTATAAGAACGATGGAACAGAGGTTACTCCTCTTGATTTTCTGATTGAAGATGAGCTAAGGAATTGTATTGCGAGCACATTTCCTGAACATGGAATTCTAGGCGAAGAAAGATCCCCCCACAACCCAGAGGCTAAATTTAAATGGATCTTGGATCCGATAGATGGAACACTTGGTTTCACAAAGGGGGTCCCGCTTTACGGCACTCTTATTGGACTTACCGAGCAAAATGAACCCAAATATGGCTTTCTTCGCCTGCCAATGATTACAAACTGTTGGATTTCCGGGAATGGTTCTGTGGCCTTATTAAATGGCAAACCGCTTGAAGTAAAACAACATTTGTCATGGCAAAAATCATTGGTATTGACCACGGACCAACAGACGATCGAAGCCTCAGTGATAGGTAAATTTTGGGAAAAAGCTATATCACTTGGTGCCACTGGGAGAACTTGGGGAGATTGCTTTGGGTACTATATGTTATGCAGAGGAGAGGCAGAACTAATGGCAGACACAGGTTTAAAACCATACGATATTATCCCACTTGTTCCTATATTGCTTGGTGCAGGGATTGAGCTCCACCAGTTCGGTAATTCAGACTATTCAAATATTTTGGCCTGCAAGCCAGGGGTTATTGAACAATTGCGGTAAAGTGGAGCGGGCGAAGGGATTCGAACCCTCGACATCCACCTTGGCAAGGTGGTGCTCTACCAACTGAGCTACGCCCGCAAAAAATATTGGGATTACTTTTAATTCAAACACCTCCCTCACTTCAAGCTCAATCGCTCAAATAATGAGGATAGTCTTTTCTTGACAGCTTAAATAATAAATCTATTTTAATTCCTTTTCTCACAAATTTTAACCCCCATGATTTTCCGCCCATGTAGCTCAGTCGGTAGAGCGCGTCCTTGGTAAGGACGAGGTCGGCGGTTCAAATCCGCTCGTGGGCTCCATCACACATCATTAATAACAAGTCAAACCAATGGCCAAAGAACAGTTCGAACGCAATAAACCTCACGTCAATGTCGGTACTATCGGTCACGTCGACCATGGTAAAACAACTCTTACTACTGCTATCCTCCACGCTCAAGCGAGAAAAGGACTAGCAGAGGTTAAAACTTATGCAGATATTGCTAAGGGAGGTACAGTACGCGATGCCTCCAAGATTGTTACTATCGCAGTTTCTCATGTTGAGTACGAGTCAGATACCCGTCACTATGCTCATGTCGATTGTCCCGGACACGCTGACTTTGTTAAAAATATGATCACTGGTGCAGCCCAAATGGATGGAGCAATCCTCGTGGTTGATGCGACCACTGGACCAATGCCCCAAACCCGCGAGCACATACTACTTGCACGACAAGTAGATGTTCCAAATCTCGTTGTCTTCTTGAATAAGTGCGACCTGATGACCGGAGATGATGAAGAACTCTTAGAGCTTGTGGACATGGAGATTCGCGATCTTTTGAGTAAATACGAATTCGATGGAGATAATGCCCAAATCATCCGTGGATCTGCTACAAAAGCACTAGAGAATGATGAAAGTGATTTAGGTTTGGGTGCAATCCAAAAACTTATGGAGGCGATTGATTCTGAAATTGAAGAACCAGTTCGTGACACCGAAAAACCCTTCCTTATGTCAGTGGAGGATGTATTTTCTATTACTGGACGTGGTACCGTAGCCACTGGGCGTATCGAACGTGGAGTAATCAAGGTAGGTGAAGAAGTTGAAATCGTTGGTCTTGGTGACTCAAAGAAGACCACCTGCACTGGTGTTGAAATGTTTCGCAAAGAACTTGGCCAAGGTCAAGCTGGTGACAATGTAGGAATCCTTGTTCGGGGTATAGAAAAGGATGAAATTCAAAGAGGTCATGTTTTGGCTGCACCCGGAAGCATCAAGCCCCATACCAAAGCTAAAGCACAGATTTATGTATTGAACAAAGAAGAAGGCGGAAGGCACACACCTTTCTTTAAGGGTTATCGTCCGCAATTCTTTTTCGGCACTGCCGACGTAACTGGAATAGTTGAACTGCCAGAAGGAGTTGAAATGGTCATGCCTGGAGACAATTTGGCAGTTAACATCGAATTACAAAAAGCGATTGCCATGGAGCCTGGTCAACGTTTTGCCATTCGTGAGGGTGGTAAGACAATTGGAGCAGGAAATATCTCCGAAATCGTATAGAATTCGTTCCTAATTTGGTTGCGTTGGGAGAATAGCTCAACTGGTAGAGCACCGGTCTCCAAAACCGTAGGCTGGGGGTTCGAGTCCCTCTTCTCCCGCCACCAACCAAATACATCTAATCACATTCCTTGAATCCTTTTACAAAAGTCAGAACATTTTATAAAGAAACCATGTCTGAGCTCCGCAAGGCAACATGGCCCGATTTCCATGAACTCCGTGGTTCTACAGCCGTCGTTGTGGCTGGGGTTTTTATACTTGGGCTTTTCATATCAGTTGCTGACTTTTCTTTATCCAACTGGATTGAGTATGCTACTCAATTATTAAGGAACTAGCAGACTTTATTTCCTATGAGCGAAACTTCAATATCCGAACATAATTGGTATGCTCTACAGTGCCTTTCTAATCACGAAGACAAAGTCAGCCGTTACTTAAACAAGTACAAAGAAGAGGATGAGGAGTTTGCAAATTGTCTAAAGGAAGTGCTCGTACCCATAGAAACCGTTTCTGAGGTTAAAAATGGAAAGAAAATGCAGCGGGATAGAAAATTCTACCCAGGTTATGTCTTTGTTGAGATGAAATTGTTCGATCGTCATGGCATGTTGCTTAAAGATCCATGGTACAAGATCAAAGAAACAGACGGAGTCATCAATTTCATTGGTCGCGACAACCCCACACCTCTTGCCGACCATGAGATCGGAAGGATTTTAAGGCAAGTTCAAGACGCCGCCGGCAAAGAGGTACCAAAAGTGAAATTCTCAGTTGGAGAAGTGGTTAAAATTTTAGATGGTCCGTTTTTAAATCTTACCGGTGAAATTGATGAGATTGATGCCGCCAAAGGCACACTCAAAGTTTCTGTTTCAATATTCGGTAGGTTTACTCCTGTTGAATTAGAATTTTGGCAAGTTGAAAAGGCCGAAGAAGAATAATTATTATGTCTAAAAAAGCTGTTGGTCAAATAAAGTTACAATTACCTGCTGGAGCGGCAAATCCTGCTCCACCGGTCGGTCCCGCTCTTGGTGCCCAAGGTGTTAATATCATGGGTTTTTGTAAGGAGTTTAATGCCAAGACCAAAGATAAGGCTGGTTTAATATTACCGGTTGTCATTACGGTTTATGCAGATCGTTCCTTTAGTTTTATACTTAAATCCCCGCCTGCGTCTGTTCTTCTTAAAAAAGCTGCCGGATTGGCCAAGGGGTCATCTATACCCAACAGAGATAAAGTCGGAAAAGTAACTAAAGATCAAGTTCTTGAAATTGCTAACACCAAAAAAGAAGACCTCAATGCCAATAGTGACGAAGCAGCCTGCCGAATTATTGAAGGCACCGCCCGAAGCATGGGAATTGAGGTCATCTAGAAAGCATATGAAAACTCGAAGTAAACGATATCAAAATTCATTGGAGAAAAAAACCTCCACTGACTCCTATACCATCAGCAATGCTATTGAAATTTTAAACAGTTTTGACCAAGCAAAATTTGATGAATCTGTGGAGGTATCAATTTCATTAGGCGTTGATCCAAAGCAAAGTTCCCAAGCGGTTCGGGGAACTGTAAACCTACCACACGGTAGCGGTAAGGAGGTAAAAGTACTTGTTTTTACCGACAAACCCGACGAGGCTTTAGCGGCCGGTGCTGACTTTGCTGGTTTAGAAGATCTTATCAAGAAAGTTAAAGATGGGTGGGTTGATTTTGATGTAGCACTTTCGACAACAAGTGCCATGAAAGAGGTCAGATCTGTCGCACGGGTGCTTGGTCCCCGTGGACTAATGCCCACCCCAAAGGCAGGCACAGTAACTGATGACCTCAGTTCGGCGGTCAAAGAAGTGAAGTCAGGCCGCGTAGAATTTAAAATGGACAAGACCGGAGCAATGTCAGTTCTTGTGGGCAAGCGTTCATTTGAATCACCCAAATTAATCGAAAATGCGGAAGCTGCCCTGCAGGCAGTAAATGATGCTCGCCCTGATGGCTTCAAGGGAAAATTTATCAAGCGCGTCCACATCAGTAGCTCGATGAGCCCCAGTTTATTGATTGAATATAATTAAGTTAACCATTTTGAGACCCTGATTATGAGACCCGAAAAAGAGTATTTAATTCGTGAAGCAAGCAATCATTTGGAAAAATCGACCTACTTTTTCCTTACAGATTACAAAGGTATAAATTCGGAACAAACTTCCGATCTTAGGGCTAAGCTTGCGGAAAGAGGTGCCGAATTTCATGTAGTCAAAAACTCATCACTGCGACTTGCTGCAAAAGAAAAAAACCTTCCGGACCTCTCCGAATACCTGACTGGGCACACAGCAATTATTGTCGGAGGTGATGACGCCTCAGGCGTGGCAAAGGACCTAGGAAAATATTTTAAAACAACTGAGAAAGTCACAGTCAAAGGCGGTGTCCTGGGAGAGCGTATGCTTTCGGCAGATGAAGTAGTTCAGCTTTCCAAACTCCCAAGTCTGGAAATTATCCGTGCCCAGCTTTTATCCTTGATGAATTCTCCTGCGGTGCAGGTAGTTTCTATTTTAAATCGTCCTGCACAAGGATTCTTAAATGTGCTTCAAGCTAAAGCAAAGGAGGATAAATAATTTAGGACCTCTTTACGAATGGTCCAATTTCACCCATCAACCGTTAACCACCAACCTAGAAGATATTAGGAGCAGTGCTCTTAAACGCCTAAAATGGTACTAATGCTATTCAGGCAAGGAGGTAACTAATTATGTCAGATATAACAAAAGAACAAGTAATCGATTGGCTCAGTGGTCAATCCGTCATTGAAATTGCCGATCTCGTAAAAGAGCTCGAAGACAAATGGGGCGTGAGTGCAGCAGCACCAGCCGCTGTTGCTGTCGCTGCCCCTGCAGGTGGTGGAGACGGCGAAGGTGGAGCCGCTGAGGAAAAAACCGAGTTTGATGTCATCCTCTCCGAGCTTGGAGGAAACAAAATTTCCGTTATTAAGGAAGTTCGTGCCATTACTGGTCTTGGGCTTAAGGAAGCAAAGGAATTAGTAGAAAGTGCACCTAAACCAGTTAAAGAAGGTGTTTCCAAGGAAGACGCTGAGGAAGTAGCCAAGAAGCTTGAAGCTGCTGGTGCAAAAGCAGAAATCAAGTAATGTCACTATTTCTCTAAAATATTTGGAATAGCCGTCCGGTCCAGTGCCGGCGGCTTTTCCGTTTATATTGCCCCCTCTTTCATCTTCTACATCCCCACTCTAGCCATGGAATATACGAAAAGACAAAACTTCGGAAAACTTCAGGAAGTCATTGACCCGCCCAACCTTATCCAAAACCAAGTTGATTCATTTCATCATTTTCTCCAAAGGGATGTACCTTCTACTCATCGTCAGCATGATGGGCTGGAAGCAGTTTTTCGTGAGATTTTTCCTATTCTTAGTTACGACGAAAAGTCGAGATTGGAGTATGTTAGTTATTCAATTGGCGAATCCAAACTTTCCGAAGTTGAATGTATAGATCAAAAATGCACTTACTCTGCACCGCTACAGGTAAAGCTAAGGTTACGGCTGGAAATCGAAGGTCAAAATAAGCCTTTTTACAGTGAGGAAGAAATTTTTATGGGCGAATTGCCCATCATTACCGAACGTGGATCTTTTATTATAAACGGTGCGGAACGTGTGGTTGTCAGTCAACTCCACCGTTCACCAGGTGTTAGTTTTGAAGAATCTACTCACACCAGTGGTAAAATTTTGCATGGCTTTCGTATCATCCCAGATCGAGGAACCTGGATTGAAGCCCAGTTCGATCAGCATGAGTTGCTTTATGTTTATTTAGATAGAAGAAGAAGGAGAAGAAAATTTCTTATTACCACATTTCTTCGAGCACTGATGGACTGGGATCCGGATAAGGATAAGGATTCAGACCAAAAAATCATAGATCTTTTCTATGATATCGAAACCTTGTCTATTAATGACCTTATCAACAAGGAAAATGTCTCAAACTATGTTCTTGTAGAACCTATGTTTGATCGTGCTAAAGGGGTAGTTTTAGCTAAGGCATTTGAACCATTAACCAAAACATACCTGCGTGCCTTTGTTAAGGCTGGTGAAAAAACTCTTAGAGCGATTGATACTAGCGTGGACGATGGTGCAATCATTCGTTGTCTGAAAAAAGACACCTCGAAGAATAAAGAGGAAGCTCTCAAAGAAATTTACAAAAAGTTGCGTCCTGGTGAACCCCCTCACAAAGCGAATGCGGAGGCATTAATCAATCGATTGTTTATTGATTCCAAACGATATGATTTGGCAAAAGTGGGCAGGCACATGTTAAACCTTAAGCTTGGCTTGGATACTCCTTTAGAAGTGCGTGTGACAACTGTGGAAGATTTAGTTGCTGCAACACGTAAGCTTACTGATTTAAAGCGTGGCAAAACAGATGAGCAAATGGCACGTGAGGATGCAGGGTCAATATTTGATATGGGTATTGATGATATCGACCATCTTGGTAACCGACGCGTACGCACAGTTGGTGAGTTATTAGCCAATGTTTGCCGAAGTGGTCTAGCAAGAACTGAAAGAGTGGTTCGTGAACGCATGACTCTTTATGATCAAGGTGTTGAAAGTTTATCTCCAGGAAAACTTATCAACCCTAAAGCCTTAACCACAGTCATCAGAGACTTTTTTGCAAGAAGCCAACTAAGTCAATTTATGGATCAAATAAATCCGTTGGCTGAGATGACCCATAAGAGAAGGCTTTCGGCTCTAGGTCCTGGTGGCTTAAATCGAGAAAGGGCTGGTTTTGAAGTTAGAGATGTACATCCAACCCACTACGGAAGAATTTGTCCAATCGAGACCCCGGAAGGCCCGAATATTGGTTTAATTAATACTCTTTCTACTTATGCCAAGATAGACCAGTTTGGGTTTCTTCAGTCCCCTTATCACCGGGTAACCTCAGGCGTGGTTGATAAAAATCCAAAAAATGTGGTCTATTTAAACGCATTTGAGGAAGAAAAATACATAATCGCTCAGGCCAACAGTGAAATCGATCCTGACTCTTTGAAGCTTAAAGGAAGACCAACTTGTCGATATCGGGATCAAGTTCAGGAATATGAACCTGACGAAATTAATTTCATGGATGTTTCACCTAAGCAGGTGGTTTCTGTGGCTGCTGGACTTATTCCTTTCATTGAACATGATGATGCAAACCGTGCCCTAATGGGTGCTAACATGCAACGTCAGGCAGTCCCACTTTTGCAAACCGAATCTCCTTTTGTTGGCACTGGAATTGAAAGCAAAGTCGCAGAGGACTCAAAAACTGTTACCATATCTGAGTCGGAAGGTGTCGTCGCAATTGCTGATGGTAACCGGATCGTGGTATCAGACGATGGGACTCTACCGCCCCGCTTCCTCAAAGAACCGCGCAGCGATCACAAGCGCGGTATCTACTGCTATGATTTACGGAAATTTCTTCGTTCCAATGCTGGCACATGTTTCAATCAAAAGCCAATCGTTCGCAAAGGTGATAAAGTAAAACTTGGTCAGGCACTTGCAGATGGAGCAAGTACTGAAAACGGAGAGCTTGCGATCGGGCGGAATATCCTTGTCGCATTCATGCCCTGGAAGGGATATAATTTTGAAGATGCTATTTTAATCTCAGAAAAGATTGTTAAGGATGATACTTACACATCGATTCACATTGAGGAATTCGAGGTAACCGCAAGAGATACAAAATTAGGTCCTGAAGAAATTACAAGGGACATTCCAAACGCCGGCGAAGAAGCACTAAGAAATCTTGACCATCTCGGTATAGTAAGAATTGGTGCGGAAGTTAAGCCCGGCGATATCCTTGTAGGAAAAATTACTCCAAAAAGTGAGACAGATCTTGCCCCTGAAGAAAAGTTATTACGGGCTATTTTTGGTGAAAAGGCTGCAGATGTGAAAGACAGTTCTCTTCGAGTACCTTCGGGAACTCAGGGAATTGTAATGGACATCAAGGTATCAAGTAGATCCGATGCTGAACAAGAAAAACTGTCTCCCTCGGACTTTCGTAGGCAGATGAAGCAAATAAAAGAGGACTACCGCAATCAAACGGAAGACCTAAGAGCTCAGCTCACAGAATCTTTATCGAACATTTTACTTGGAGAAAAAATACCTCTTAATGTGACCAATTCGGAAACTGGGGACATTATAATTCCTGCAAATCGAAAAATTACAAAAACACTCCTTCGCAGACTTTCGTCTGTGCATCGCTTTATCGATATACCACCCTCGCCTGTCAGAATTAAAGTTTTCGAAATTATTGAAAGCTATGAATCGAAGTTTCAGGATCTTGAAGATGACAAGGATCGAAAGATGGAAGCGATAGAACATGGTGATTCGATTGACCAAGGTGCGATCAAAAATGTACGCGTTTTTATCGCTAAAAAGCAAAAGATGCGGGTTGGTGATAAAATGGCCGGTCGACATGGAAATAAAGGTGTAGTTGCCAAAATTGTTCCGGAAGAAGATATGCCATTCCTTCCTGATGGCACACCGATTGAAATATGCTTAAATCCGCTTGGTGTTCCTAGCCGGATGAATGTTGGCCAGGTTTTGGAAACCCACCTTGGTTGGGCTTGTAAAAAACTCGGACTTAAGGTTGCCACTCCAATTTTTGACGGGATTCCTGAAGCCAGAATACAGGAATACCTCAAAGAGGCGGAATTACCGGATAATGGTAAGAGTATCCTTTATGACGGTTGCACAGGTGAACCTTTCTATCAGCGGATCGTCGTCGGGTATATGTACATGCTGAAATTAAACCACTTGGTAACGAGCAAAATTCATGCTCGTGCTGTCGGTCCATACAGCCTAATTACCCAACAACCTCTTGGCGGTAAGGCTCAGTATGGAGGACAAAGGTTTGGAGAGATGGAGGTCTGGGCACTTGAGGCTTATGGAGCAGCTTACACTCTGCAGGAAATCCTGACAGTAAAGTCTGACGATGTTCTAGGAAGGACTAAAATCTACGAATCTTTGGTTAAAGGTGACAATTCTCTTCAAGCCGGTACACCGCAATCCTTCAATGTTTTAATGAAGGAAATGCAAAGCCTTTGTTTGGATGTTCGCGTTCGTGGGGAAGAGGGCTTGTAATTTTCAAATCTCCGAATTCAAAAACTTTAAAATCTTAAGCACAATATTATGAGCGTAGAAGCATTAAACGAAGCACTTGGAGTAGATGTTGGCCCAATGGACCGCGTGTCCATTACCGTAGCGGATCCTGAAATAATTCGTTCATGGTCCAAAGGTGAGGTTAAAAATCCTGAAACCATTAATTACCGTACTTTCAAGCCAGAACCAGGTGGCTTATTTTGCCAAAAGATTTTTGGTCCAGTTCGAGATTACGAATGTGCATGCGGAAAGTATAAAAGGATTAAGTACAAAGGAGTGGTCTGTGACCGATGTGGTGTAGAAGTTACCGTATCCAGGGTTCGCCGTGAACGAATGGGTCATATTGAGCTTGCCGTGCCTGTCTCTCACATTTGGTTTTTGAAGAGTATGCCAAGCCGATTGGGCTTGCTTATGAATATGACCGCAAAGAGTTTGGAGCGGGTTTTATATTATGAGCAGTATCTAGTTACAGACCCAGGAAACACACCGTTGGAAGACCGCCAACTCCTTTCTGACAAGGAATATCGTGAGGCAATGGACGAATATGGTGACGAGTTCGAAGCAAAAATGGGTGCAGAAGCGGTTCGTGATGTTTTAAGCAGGCTCGATTTACAGGATGAATTGGATGATCTTTACGATCAGATACACGACACCAAGTCTAAGCAAATGAAGAAAAAATTAGCTAGTCGCTTGCGAGTAGTGAAAGGATTTCTTCAATCGGAAGCTTCACCAGAATGGATGATTTTGGAATCCATACCAGTAATTCCACCAGACCTAAGACCTTTAGTACCACTTGAGGGTGGTCGGTTTGCAACAAGTGACCTTAACGATCTGTACCGCAGAGTTATCAATCGAAATAATCGGTTAAAGAACCTCCTTCAATTAAAGACCCCTGATGTCATCATTCACAATGAAAAAAGAATGCTGCAAGAAGCGGTAGATGCGTTGTTTGATAATGGAAGACATGGTCGGGCAATCACTGGATCAGGAAATCGCCCTCTTAAATCATTGAGTGATATGCTCAAAGGAAAACAAGGCCGATTTCGCCAAAATCTACTGGGTAAACGTGTAGATTATTCAGGTAGGTCAGTAATTGTTATCGGTCCTGAACTAAAGCTCCATCAATGCGGATTGCCCAAAAAGATGGCCCTTATTTTATTTGAACCATTTATTATTCGGAGATTAAAAGAATTAGGCTTTGTGCACACGGTTCGTGGTGCCCGAAAAATGATTGAAACCAGGTCGCCAGAAGTTTGGGATATTTTGGAAGAGGTGACTAAGGGCCATCCAGTTTTGCTCAACCGTGCCCCTACTCTCCACCGTCTATCAATACAAGCTTTTGAACCAGTTTTAATTGAGGGTAATGCGATCCGGGTTCACCCCTTGGTTTGTACACCATACAATGCGGATTTTGATGGTGACCAAATGGCTGTGCATGTGCCTCTTTCGGTCGAGGCCATTATGGAGGCAAAACTACTGATGATGGCGACACACAACATCTTTTCTCCTTCCAGTGGCAAACCTATCCTTACACCTTCACAAGACATTGTTTTGGGTTCTTATTTCCTTACCATGAGTCCCAAGAAAGAGATGCCAGCCGAGAATATCAGGCTACCTCTCATTGCATCTTTGGAGGAAGCACTAAGTGCTTTGCAGGACGGTGCACTAGCACTTCACGATTGGATAGATTTACAAAACCCAGACAAGGGCAAAGACACGCATTTTGGAATCTCTGGCAGAAGTGTGGTCCGTACGACTGTTGGTCGCGTTTTGTTCAATACCATCTGGCCTGAAGTGCTCGGCTTTTTCAACAAACCTGCGCTAAAGGGGGACCTTGGTGACTTAATACTTGAAACTTATCGCCTCACCGGTAAAGAAAGCACAATCGTTGCATTGGATAAACTCAAAGAAATGGGTTTTGACATGGCCACAAAAGCTGGGATTTCTATCGGCATTTTTGATATGATCATACCGGACGAGAAGAAAGATCGTATTACTTCTGCCCGTAAGGAGATTGATAAAATTGAGGACCAATTCCGAAAAGGAATTATTACTCGTGGAGAAAGACACAATAAGATCATTGATGTTTGGACCTCGGCAACAGATGACATCGCCAAAAATGTCTTCACAGCACTAGACAATAACCTTGGTAAAGATACCATCAATCCAGTCTATCTAATGATGGATTCTGGTGCTCGTGGAAATCGTCAGCAAGTTAGGCAATTATGCGGAATGCGTGGATTAATGGCTAAGCCCTCAGGTGAAATCATCGAACAACCTATCCTTTCATCTTTCCGCGAAGGACTTTCAGTACTTGAATATTTCATGTCTACTCACGGTGCTAGAAAAGGGCTTGCTGATACTGCATTAAAAACTGCCGACGCAGGATACCTTACTCGTAAACTTTGTGATGTGGCAATGGATTGCGTCATTGCAAAACAAGATGATGAGAGACGTGATGGAGTTGTCAAAAAGGCAATTATGGAGGGCGATAATGAGATTGTTCCCTTGAGAGATCGTATTATTGGTCGTTATTCTGCTGAAGATATTGCCAACCCCTCAAATCCAAGTGAAACCTTGGTGTCATCAGGCTCGCTCATCACAGAAGCTACAGCAGACAACCTAGACGCTTCTGGTATTACACGTGTGCGGGTAATGTCACCTTTGTCCAGTCGTATAAAAAATGGGATGACATCCATGGAATATGGAATTGATCCATCAACTAATTCCCTTGTTAAGCAAGGATCTGCGGTTGGTATCATAGCTGCTCAATCTATTGGAGAGCCTGGCACTCAACTTACCATGAGAACCTTCCACATCGGAGGTATTGCTAGTGCCGGTAGAGAAGAGCCTGTCATTAACATAAGAAAAGCAGGTAAATTAAGATTTGTCGGCTTGCGACTAGTCACTCTTGCCAACGGGCAACAAGTCACTCTCAATAAAACCGGCTCGATTCAGGTTCTAGATGTAGATGGCCGTATAATTGATGACTATCCAATACCAGCCGGTGCCCTTCTCCACTTTAAGGACGAAGAGGAAGTCGAAGAATCAACGCTACTTGCTCAGTGGGACCCTTATAATATTCCTATTCTTTCGGAAAAGAAAGGCGTCATAGGTTTTGAGGATATGCTCCCTGGAGTAACCACTAAAGTCGAAAAAGATGCATCAGGCGGTAAATCCATGGTGGTGATTGAGCATAAGGAAGACCTGAACCCTCAAATCATTGTAAAGGATACTTCTGGTAAAGCACTAGCGACTTATTCTGTACCCACCGGTGCCCAAGTTGCGGTTGATGAAGGTACCCGCATTGATGCTGGCTCTATTATTGCCAAAACGCCTCGTCAGGCGTCCAAAACTCAGGATATTACTGGTGGCCTTCCACGCGTTGCTGAATTGTTTGAAGCACGCAGGCCCAAAGAAAGTAATGTTGGGCAGATGGCCAAAATTGATGGAATCATAACAGAGGCAGGAACTCTCAGATCAAAAAAGCGCCTATTGGTTACCAACGAGGATACTGGTCAAGTTGAAGAACATTTAATTCCTCATGGGAAGCATGTGCTTGTACAGCACGGAGATTTTGTCCATAAGGGCCAACTGATTACTGAAGGAGCCAAAGACCCTCACGAAATCCTTGAAATTCTTGGGCCATCTGCGGTTCAAGAATATTTGATTGAGGAAATTCAAAAAGTCTACCGCTTGCAGGGCGTTACTATTAACGACAAGCATTTGGAAGTCATCATCTCAAGAATGTTGTTCAAGGTTAGGATTACAGATCCAGGTGATGCGGATTTCTTTTGGGGTGACCAAATCGACAGATTTGCCTTCCTTGATGCCAATGAATCAATTGCTCAAAAGGGTGGAAAACCAGCTGAGGCAGAACCTATTCTTCTTGGTATAACTAAAGCGTCCCTGGAAACAGACAGCTTTATTTCTGCGGCATCATTTCAAGAAACTACGAGAGTACTTACTAATGCTGCTACACTTGGTAAAGTTGATGAGCTCAATGGATTTAAGGAGAATGTCATCATGGGACATCTTATACCTGCTGGAACAGGCTTGCCTAAATGGAGACGTCTAAAGGTTGATAGTCTTGGTGCAACTAACACTGAAACTATGACTGCATAATTAAAATGTAATCATTTATGACTTGTATTTTATCAAAATAAATTTACTTTAGAATCTTTACCCTCAAATTTGCACTATGCCTACGATCAATCAATTGGTACGAAAAAATCGTCGTCTGCAGAAAGCCAAGACGAAATCTCCAGCCCTAAAGGCATGCCCTTTTCGAAGAGGTGTATGTGTACAGGTTACCACTCGTACACCAAAGAAGCCAAATTCTGCTGTACGGAAAGTAGCAAAAGTTCGTTTAACCACTGGTTACGAAGTGATCGCATACATTCCCGATGAAGGCCACAATCTACAAGAGCACAGTATCGTACTTCTACGCGGTGGTCGTGTGAAAGATTTAAATGGGGTTCGCTATCATATAGTACGTGGAACACTTGATTGCCAAGGCGTTGAAAAAAGGCGCCGCAGCAGATCCAAGTATGGAGTAAAAAAACCTAAAAGCTGATTATTATGTCTCGTCGTCGCCAAGCTAACAAGCGTCCAGTCCTCCCTGATCCCCGTCATGGAAGTACATTAATCAGTGCACTGATAAATACAGTAATGCAGAGCGGAAAAAAGTCAGTTGCACAGCGTGTGGTTTATTCAGCCATTGAAAAAATGGCAGAAAAATTAGAGAAGGGTAACCCAATTGATTTGGTGCTTGGAGCACTTGAGAACATTCGTCCCAAAATTGAAGTTAAAAGTCGACGAGTGGGTGGAGCAACCTACCAAGTTCCTGTAGAGGTTGCTTTTGAAAGACAGCAAAGCCTGGCATTTCGTTGGGTTGTTAATGCGGCATCCTCCCGTAAAGGAACGCCAATGGCACAGGCACTTGCCAATGAATTGATCGATGCTTACAACAATACAGGATCCGTTGTCAAAAAGCGCGAAGAAACCCACAAAATGGCTCAAGCAAATCGAGCATTCGCTCATTTGCGCTGGTAACTCCTAAGTTTATACCATGACTGCTGTCCTAGAACCTTCATCCGCAAACTCCTCAAGTCGCAAAACCATTCTTGAGCACACGCGTAATATAGGCATTGCTGCCCATATTGATGCAGGAAAAACAACTTGTACTGAGCGTGTTCTTTTTTATTCAGGTGTTGTACACAAGATTGGCGAAGTCCACGAAGGAAGTGCTACAACAGATTGGATGGAGCAAGAGAGGGAACGTGGTATCACTATCACATCCGCAGCCATCTCTTGCGGATGGACTACCTCGGAAGGTCCGTACTCAGGTATAGACCACCGTATTAATATTATCGACACACCAGGTCACGTCGATTTCACTGCTGAAGTTGAAAGGTCGCTTCGTGTTCTCGATGGCGCAGTGGCAGTGTTTACCTCTGTTGAAGGTGTCCAACCTCAGTCAGAGACGGTCTGGAGACAGATGGATAAATATCATGTCCCCCGCTTAGCATTTATCAATAAGATGGACCGGATGGGATCCGATTTTTTGGCAGCCCTTCAAACCATGCGTGACAAATTGGGTGCCAATGCTCATCCACTCTTTCTTTCAATTGGTGCAGAAGAAAATTTTAGAGGTTTGATAGACCTCGTTAAAATGGTTGCATATATCTACGATGAATCTGATGAAAGTGGAGTCAGGTTTGATACAGTCGATATACCTGCGGATCACCTAGATCAGGCAAATGAATACCGAGAATCTCTAATTGAGGCGGTTTCTGATTTTGATGATGAAATTGCGACAAAGTACCTAGAAGGTGAAGATATCTCTGAAGATGAATTACGACTGGCTATACGGA